>Ga0208244_101128_pt1 | contig 16793 bp, 11 predicted proteins | sample SubbioCR12Aug_5A_FD_184828 | JGI IMG/M metagenome (GOLD analysis project Ga0208244, IMG submission 184828) | Serpentinite rock and fluid subsurface biosphere microbial communities from McLaughlin Reserve, California, USA - CR12Aug_5A (SPAdes) | ecosystem: Environmental > Terrestrial > Deep... | reverse complement strand
GGCAGTTGGCAGTCGGCCGTGGGCAGGGGGGAGAGGGCGCCGATCATGTCGAGTTCGCGGTAGCCTTCGCGGATGGCGGAGGAGGAGGGCGGGTCGATGAAGGGGAAGGTCTCGATCTCGCCGAGCCGGAGGTCGAGCATGGTGAGGATGACGCCGGCGAGGCTGGAGCGGAGGATTTCGGGAGGGGTGAAGGGCTCGCGCTTTTTGAAGTCGTCCTCGCCGTAGAGGCGGATGCAGACGCCGGGGGCGATGCGGCCGCAACGGCCTTTGCGCTGGTTGGCACTGGCTTGGGAGACGGGCTCGATCTGGAGGCGCTGGACTTGGGTGCGGGGGTTGTAGCGGCTGAGACGGACGAGGCCGGAGTCGATGACGTAGCGGATGCCGGGGAGGGTGACGGAGGTTTCGGCGACGTTGGTGGAGAGGATGATGCGGCGGTTGGGTGAGATGCGGAAGGCGCGCTGCTGTTCGCCTGCGGGGAGGGAGGCGAGAAGGGGGATGATCTCGGTGCGGGGCAGGCGGCGGCCGGCGAGGGTTTCGGAGGCCTCGCGGATGTCGCGCTCGCCGGGAAGGAAGACGAGGATGTCGCCGGGGCCTTCGGCGGAGAGTTCGTCGACGGCGTTGGCGATCTGGCGGGGCAGGTCGGGGTCGTCGGTTTCGTCGGCGGGGCGCCAGCGGGTCTCGATGGGGTGGAGGCGGCCGGGGACGGAGAGGATGGGGGCGTCGTTGAAGAAGGCGGAGAAGCGTTCGACGTCGAGGGTGGCGGAGCTGATGACGAGCTTGAGGTCGGGGCGGCGGGGCAGGACGCGCTTGAGGATGCCGAGGAGGAAGTCGATGTTGAGGGAGCGCTCGTGGGCCTCGTCGATGATGAGGGTGTCGTAGGCGCGGAAGAGGCGGTCGCGGCGGGTCTCGGCGAGGAGGATGCCGTCGGTCATGAACTTGACGACGGTGTCGGGGGAGAGGCGTTTCTCGAAGCGGTGCTGGTAGCCGACGAAGCCGCCGGGCTCCTCGCCGAATTCCTCGGCGACGCGGCGGGCCATGGCGAGGGCGGCGAGGCGGCGGGGCTGGGTGCAGCCGACGAGGCCGCGTCTGCCGCGTCCGGCGGCGAGGGCGATCTTGGGGAGCTGGGTGGTTTTGCCGGAGCCGGTGTCGCCGCAGACGATGACGGTCTGGTGGTGGCGCAGGGCGTTGCCGATGGCGTCGGCGTGGGCGGTGATGGGAAGCTCTGGGGGGAATGTGAAATGTGGGGGCATGAGTAAAAGGTGCGGCAGGCGTTTCCTGCGCGATGTCCGGGAGCATGATAGGGAGGTTGGGGCGCGAGGTCAAGGCGGCGGGCGAAGGCATGTTGCCGCACGTGTCGCGGCGGCGGAAAGTCCGCTACGACTTTACTTGTGCAGGCTCTCCGGTTTTTTCTATACTGTGCGCGTTTTTCAGAGGGCAAAACAGTTATTCAGGAGACATCCATGAGCGGACAGGTGAAGAAGGTTGGCATTCTGACGGCGGGCGGTCTGGCCCCGTGTTTGAGTTCGGCGATCGGGTACCTCATCGACGAGTATTCGCGCGTCGCGCCGGATGTCGAGATCATCGGGTACGTCAACGGCTACATGGGGCTCCTGAAGGGGCAGAGCATCGCGGTGACGCCGGACGTGCGCGCGAACGCGCTGTTCCTCACCGAGCATGGCGGAAGCCCGATCGGCAACAGCCGCGTGAAACTGACGAACGTGAAAGACTGCGTCAAGCGCGGGCTGGTCAAGGAGGGGGATGACCCGCAGAAGGTGGCGGCCGACCAGTTGGTGAAAGACGGCGTGGATGTGTTGCACACGATCGGCGGCGACGACACCAACACGGCGGCGGCGGATCTCGCGGCCTATCTCGCGAAGCACGATTACGGGCTGACGGTGGTGGGGCTGCCCAAGACGATCGACAACGACGTGTATCCGATCCGGCAGAGCCTCGGCGCGTGGACGGCGGCGGCGGAGGGCGCGCGGTATTTCGCCAATGTGGTGAAGGAGAACACGGCGAATCCCCGGATGCTGATTGTGCATGAGGTGATGGGGCGCAACTGCGGCTGGCTGACGGCGGCGACGGCGGCGGCGTACCGCAAGATGCTGGACAAGCAGAACTACCTGCCGGCGTTCGGCCTGACGCGGGAGCGCGAGGAGGTCCACGCGGTGTACGTGCCGGAGATGGCGTTCGATGTGAAGCGCGAGGCCGCGCGCCTGCGCGGGGTGATGGACAAGAACGACTGCGTGAACATTTTCGTCTCGGAAGGCGCGTGCGTGGAGTCGATCATCGCGGAGCTGGAGTCCAAGGGCGAGGAGGTCCCGCGTGACGCGTTCGGCCATCCGCGACTGGACAAGGTGAATGTGGGCGGCTGGTTCGCGAAGCAGTTCGGCGAGATGCTGGGCGCGGAAAAGACGATGGTGCAGAAGAGCGGCTACTACAGCCGCGCGGCAGCGCCGATCACGGCGGACAAGGAGCTGATCCACGCCTGCGCGAAGAAGGCGGTCGAGTGTGCGCTGGCGGGCGTCGGCGGCGTTGTGGGCGAGGACGAGGACAAGGGCGGCGAGTTGCGCGCCTGCGAGTTTCCGCGTATCAAGGGCGGGAAGCCGTTCGACACCGACGCGCCGTGGTTTGACGCGCTGCTCGCGTCGATCGGGCAGGTGAAGGGCGAGCGGGTTGCGGTGAAGCACTCGTGAAGAACCGATGCTTGACCGAGGTCGAGCGCAAAGGGTAAAGTACTCTGACTTTGTAAGTGACGATAGGCGATTTGGAATAGCGAGGAGTGTTTGTAATGAGTAATTCAAGTGCCACCCAGTTGCTGCGTGGCGTTGTCGTGGAGTTCGATTTTGCGGTTCTTCCGGGGCACGCGCTCCTGTTGGACATTTGCCGCGAGCGTCTCGCTAAGGAGGGCGTCGTCCTTGATGCGACGCTGATGGCGCGGCTGATGGGGGGCCGTTCGTTCTCCTCCGGGCTGAACGCCTTGTGCGCGCGGCTGCAAAAGACGATGGATGTGCCGTCGGTGATCGCGGATTGCTATGGCGCGTTTGACGAGGCGCTCAAGGGCTCCATGGGCAGCGTCCCGGCCGGGTTCATCGCGTTCGTGAAGGCGCTGGTGGCGAAGGACATCAAGGTGGTCGTGGTGTCGCGGACGGACTGCGAGGCCGTGAAGGCTGCGGTTTCGGGCATCGAATCGGAGCGGCTGGTGGTGATGCACGATGTCTCCAACGGTTTCGGCTTCTACAGTTGGGACGGCTGGCGTCGGGCGGCGCGCAAGAACGACCTGTATGAGCGGCTGTGCGTGGCGGTGGCCGGCAGCGGGCATTCGGTCAAGGGCGCGCTGGTCGCGGGCATGGGCGTGATGGTCAAGGTGAATCCGCTGGTCGAGTATCAGGATGTCAGCGGCTGCGATGTCAGCATCGGCGAGTTTTCCGCGGCGCTGACCGAGGACGTGACGCGTATTCTTCGTGTTTGAGGCTGAACGGTCCAGAACATGACTGCGCAGCCCCGTTTCCGTGAGGGACGGGGCTTGTCATTTTTGAGGGGGGCAGGCGATGGAGACGGATTTGGCTGGCGTTAGGCGTCTGTATGATGTGATGAAGCGGTTGCGCGCGCCCGGCGGGTGTCCGTGGGACAGGGAACAGACCTTGCAGACGCTCAAGCCGTGTCTTCTGGAGGAGACGTACGAGCTGCTTGAGGCGATGGACGGGACGGATGTCGCGTTGCACGTGGAGGAGTTGGGGGACGTGTTGCTGCAAGTGGTCTTTCAGTCCGCGATCCGTGAGGAGGAGGGGCTGTTCACGCTCGATGACGTGGCCGAGTCTCTGGCCGAAAAGCTGATCCGAAGGCATCCGCATGTGTTCGGCGATGCGGTGGCGGACTCTTCGGGGCAGGTGCTCCGCAACTGGGAGGCCATCAAGCAGACGGAGAAAGGCAAGGCTCCGGACCGCTCGGCGATCGACGGCGTTCCGGCGACGTTGCCCGCGTTGCTGAAGGCGCAACGGCTCCAGTCCAAGGCGTCGCGTGTGGGGTTCGACTGGAAGGACGCGACGGGCGCGGTCGACAAACTGGCGGAAGAGGTGGCGGAAGTCCGGGAGGCCGTGGCGTCGGGAGAGAAGGCGAAGGTCGCCGACGAGATCGGCGATCTGCTCTTTTCGGTCGTGAACTACTGCCGCTTTATCGATGTGGACGCCGAGAGCGCCTTGGAGGGCGCAAACAGGAAGTTCGCGCGCCGGTTCCGGGCGGTTGAGCGGCGGGTCCGCGAGCAGGGACGCGCGCTCAAGGCTTGCACACTGGAGGAGCTTGACGAGGTGTGGGAGTCAGTCAAGAAGGAAGAGCGGGAACAGGCGGAAATGATTACAAAACAGTCATGAAGGTTGCCTTGCGCACGGGTGACAAAAATGGCAGACTTGTCGCGTAATCTTGGCGGATTTTAGGAGCATCATGCCGGAGCAGGAAACGACGGAACACAGGGAAGGATTGCCTCGACCGCTCATCGTCGCCGATGAGTGCAAAAGTTGCGGGCGTTGCGTGTATGCCTGCCCCAAGAAGTGCCTGAGGCTTGCGCGGCGGCTGAACAGCCGGGGGGTGCATCCTGCCGAGTATGTGGGCGAAGGGTGTATCGGTTGCGGCATCTGTTTTTACAACTGTCCTGAGCCGTATGTGATCACCGTGGAGAAGCCTTAACCGGCGCGAGGCGGACGGGCGCATCTGAAAGGGTGTGGAACAGCACATGACCAAATTTGTTAAAGGTAACGAGGCGGTCGTCATCGGTGCCTTGTATGCGGGATGCGACGTGTACTTCGGTTACCCGATCACGCCTGCGAGCGAGATCGCCCACGCGGCCGCAAGGTGGTTCCCGTCGGTCGGGCGCGAATTCTTGCAGGCGGAGTGCGAGACGGCCTCGATCAACATGGTGTTCGGTGCGGCGGCGGCGGGGTGTCTGGCGATGACGGCCACGTCGGGCCCCGGGATGAGCCTGATGCAGGAGGGAATCTCTTATCTGGCCGGGGCGAACCTTCCCGGCGTGATCGTCAACATCATGCGGGCGGGGCCGGGGTTGGGCAATGTGTATCCTGAGCAGAGCGACTACAACCAGTCGGTCAAGGGCGGCGGGCACGGCAATTACCGCTGCGTGGTGCTTGCGCCGGGGAGCGTGCAGGAGATGTGCGACCTCACGATGCGCGCGTTCGAGCTGTCGTTCAAGTACCTGACGCCGACGATCGTGTTGGCAGACGGGTTGCTGGGGCAGATGATGGAGACGCTGACGTTGCCCGAGCGCGAAATGCCGAAGCCGGATACCGCCGCGTGGGCGGTCCACGGCACGGCGGAGACGCGGAAGAACCTGATCACGTCCATCTTCCTCGACGCGGCGACGCTTGAGGAGCACAACCAGCGGCTGCAGGCCAAATACGCGCTCATGGAGGCAGAGGTGCAGCACGAGTGCTACCTGTGCGAGGACGCCGAGCTGGTGCTGGTGGCCTACGGGATTTCGAGCCGCATCGCGCGGACCGCCGCCGAGGAACTCCGTGCGGAAGGGCACAAGGTCGGGCTGTTCCGCCCGGTGACGTTGAGCCCGTTCCCTTCCCGGGCGTTGTGCGCGGCGCTTCAGGGGCGCAAGGCGATGGTCGTGGAGCTGAGCGCCGGGCAGTTCCTGGACGACGTGCAGTTTCACCTCGCGAAAGAGGGCGGGAGCTGTCAGGCCGTCGCGCTCTGCAACCACATGGGCGGCATTATCGTGACGGTGGGCGAGGTGATCGCGGCGGCGCGCGCGGTGCTGAAGCCGTGAGCGGGACACGTGGCAAACGGGGTTTCCCCGGAGACGGGGTGAGGACATGACACAAATCAAGACAACCGGGATGTACGAGGCGTTTGTCCGCAGCGGGCGGGAGACGCGTGCGACCCATTACTGCGCGGGCTGCGGGCACGGCATCATCCACAAGCTGCTCTCAGAGGTGATGGCGGAAATGGCGCTTCAGGACCGCACGATCATCATCAACCCCATCGGGTGCGCGGTGTTCGGGTATTACTACTGGGACTGCGGCAATGTCGGGGCCGCGCACGGGCGCGCGCCGACCGTCGGCACGGCGATCAGCCGGATGCGTCGCGACGCGGTGGTGGTCTCCTATCAGGGCGACGGCGATCTGGGCGCGATCGGGTTCAACCACACCTTTCAGGCCGCCAGCCGCGGCGAGCACATGGCGGTTTTCTTCGTCAACAACGCGACGTACGGGATGACCGGCGGGCAGATGGCGCCGACCACGCTGCAAGGCACAAAGACCGCGACATCGCCGTTCGGGCGCGACCCGCTGACCGCCGGATACCCCCTGCACATCTGCGAAGTGCTCAACCAGCTCAAGGCACCCGTCTATATCGAGCGCGTCTCCGTGGCGGACACCAAGCGGATCATGCATGCGCGCCGCGCGATACGCAAGGCGCTGGAGATCCAGCGCGACGGCAAGGGCTACGCGTTTGTGGAGTTCATTTCGCCCTGCCCGACCAACATGGGCGTCGATTCCGTGAAGGCCGCGCTGTATTGCGTCGAGGAGATGGAGAAGGAGTTCCCGCTGGGGTGTCTGCGCGACAGCAGCGCCACCGCCTTGCCGCGCGCTCCGGTTGCGTCCGCGCCGACGGTTGCCGGGTTCTTCAAGAGCACGGAGAGCCATCAGGCCCCGGCGGTCGAGCCTGACAAGGCCGTCCGCGAGCTGTACCTGAAGTTCACGGGGTTCGGCGGGCAGGGGATTTTGAGTCTCGGCATTTGCGTGGCAGAGGCCGCGCGCTTGCAGAAGCGTTTCACCACATGGTATCCGACCTACGGGCCGGAGCAGCGCGGCGGGGCGGCCGCCTGTTCCGTGGTGATCTCGGGGCAGCCGATCGGCTCGCCCACCGTCGAGTCGCCGGATGTGCTGGTCTGCATGAACCAGCCGTCATACGAGCGTTTCGTCGGCGAGGTCCGGCCGGGCGGCACGGTGATCGTCGACGCGACGGTTCCGCTCAACGTCAAGCCGCCGGAGGGCGTGCGCGTCGTCTCCATGCCCGCGATCGACCTTTCGATCAAGATGGGTGTGCCGAAGGCGGCGAACACCATCATGCTGGCGGCGTTGGCGCGGCTGGGCGTGACGGGGCTGGAAAGCGCCCATCTGCTGGCGGCGATGGAGGCCAGTTTCAAAAGCAAACCCGCGCTGGTCGAGACCAACCGGCTTTTGTTCCGCGAGGCGGATGCGTGGATGGCGCAGCATCTTCGCTAGCGGGCGCACTTTTTTGAGAAAAAGCGATTTGAACGCTTGCCACGTGCCCCATGCATTTGATATATTCACTTTTATTCCAAGGCGCCTCTAGCTCAATTGGATAGAGCATCTGACTACGGATCAGAAGGTTGCAGGTTCAACTCCTGCGAGGCGCGCCAAGAATGCAATCCAGATTGCGGGGTGGAGCAGCCTGGTAGCTCGTCAGGCTCATAACCTGAAGGTCGTAGGTTCAAATCCTACCCCCGCTACCATTTTCTGAGGGCCGGAACGTGAGTTCCGGCCCTCTTCTTTTTTGAAACCGCGAATGGCGCGAATCAGGCGAATGGGGATGGGGGAAGCGGTAGGGCGACGCAGCGCGGGCGGCGGCAGGGGAAGGCGAGGTTGGGGGTAGCTCTTGAGTGCTCCGGCTGAACCTGTTAAGATACCGGCACGATGAAGAGGTGGGCGGTGGTGGACGGTGCGTTTGCAGCGGGTGTGACCCATGTCCTCCGTGCATTATGCCCCGGGCATCGGCCGTTATCTAAAGGACGCAATGACCTCACCCGAAAGCCAAATTGAAGACAGGCTGATCGAGAAGCTGATCAGCCTGAAGTATGAATACCGCACGGACATCCGGGACCGAGCCGCGCTGGAGAAGAATTTCCGCGAGAAGTTCGAGGCACTCAACCGAGTCCGTTTGACGGACACCGAATTCCGACGCCTTCTGGAGGAAATCATCAATCCAGATGTCTTCGCCGCCGCCCGAACCCTTCGTGAGATAAACAGTTTCACACGTGACGATGGCACCCCGCTGAACTACACGCTGGTCAACATCAAGGACTGGTGCAAGAACAGCTACGAGGTGGTCAACCAGCTCCGCATCAACACGGACAACAGCCACCACCGTTACGATGTCATCATCCTCATCAACGGCGTGCCCTGCGTCCAGATCGAGCTGAAAGCCCTCGGCGTGAATCCCCGCCGGGCCATGGAGCAGATCGTCGAATACAAGAATGACCCCGGCAACGGCTACACCAAGACACTGCTGTGTTTCGTGCAGCTCTTCATCGTCAGCAATCGCGACCAGACCTTCTACTTCTCCAACAACAACAAACAGCACTTCTCGTTCAATCAGGACGAACGCTTCCTTCCCATCTACCAGTTCGCCGACGAGGACAACAAGAAGATCGCCCACCTCGACAGTTTCGCCGAGAGCTTTCTGCCCAAATGCACGCTCGGCCAGATGATCAGCCGCTACATGGTGCTGGTTGCCGGCGAACAGAAACTGCTGATGATGCGGCCCTACCAAATCTATGCCGTCAAGCACATCGTGGAATGCATTCACCAGAACTGCGGCAACGGCTACATCTGGCATACCACCGGGAGCGGTAAAACGCTCACCTCGTTCAAGGCCTCCACCCTGCTCAAGGACAATCCCGACATTGAAAAATGCCTCTTCGTCGTGGACCGCAAGGACCTCGATCGCCAGACCCGCGAAGAGTTCAACCGCTTTCAGGAAGGCTGCGTCGAAGAAAACACCAACACCGGTGCGCTCGTCCGCCGCCTGCTCTCCGAGGACTACGCCGACAAGGTCATCGTCACCACCATCCAGAAGCTGGGACTGGCGCTGGACGAAAACAGCAAGCGCAACAAGCAGCGGAAGAAAAACGACCAGCCCACCTACAAGGAACAGCTCGAAACCCTGCGGGACAAACGCATCGTCTTCATTTTCGACGAATGCCACCGCTCCCAGTTCGGCGACAACCACAAGGCCATCAAGGAATTCTTCCCCAAGGCCCAGCTCTTCGGCTTCACCGGCACGCCCATCTTCGAAGCCAACGCCTCGTTGCAGAAGATCGAGGACGCGCAGGCCTCCATGCGCACCACGGAAGACCTTTTCGAGAAGCAGCTCCACGCCTACACCATCACCCACGCCATCGAGGACCAGAACGTCCTGCGCTTTCATGTGGACTACTACAAGCCGGAGGGCAGCAGCGTGCCCAAGCCGGGCGAAGCCCTTGCCAAGAAAACCGTCATCGAGGCCATCCTTGCCAAGCACGACGCCGCTACCGGCGGACGCCGCTTCAACGCGCTCTTCGCCACCGCCTCCATCAATGACGCCATCGAATATTTCGGACTGTTCGACGCGATGCAAAAGGAAAAGCTGGCCGCCGATCCCGACTTCAAGCCGCTGAACATCGCCTGTGTTTTTTCCCCGCCAGCCGAAGGCGATCCTGATGTGAGGCAGATCCAGGAAGACCTGCCGCAGGAAAAGGCCGACAACGAAGTCGAGCCCGACAAGAAGAAGGAAGCCCTCAAGGCCATCCTGGCCGACTACAACGCCCGCTACGGAACCAATCACCGCCTCGGCGAGTTCGACCTCTACTATCAGGATGTGCAGAAGCGCATCAAGGACCAGCAGTGGCCCAACGCCGACTACCCGGCAGCGCAGAAGATCGACATCACCATCGTCGTGGACATGCTACTCACCGGCTTCGACTCCAAATATCTCAACACCCTCTACGTGGACAAAAACCTCAAGCATCACGGCCTGATTCAGGCCTTCTCCCGCACCAACCGCATTCTCAACGCCACCAAACCCTACGGCAACATCCTCGACTTCCGCGGACAGCAGGACGCCGTCGATACCGCCATCGCGCTGTTTTCGGGAGAAAAGGGCGACAAACAGGCGCGCGAAATCTGGCTCGTGGACAAGGCGCCCGTCGTCATCGACCGCCTCAAAGCCGCCAAGCAGAAACTCGACGACTTCATGAAGTCGCAGGGGATCGACGCTAAACCCGAGGCCGTACCCAATCTCAAAGGCGATGCCGCCCGCGCCGCCTTCATCAACTACTTTAAGGAGATCCAGCGCCTCCAGACCCAGCTCGACCAATACACCGACCTCACTCCGGAGCAGAAACAGGAGATCGTCCAGACCCTGCCCAAGGATGACCTGCGCGGCTTCCGGGGCGTTTACATCGAAACCGCCCAGCGCCTCAAAACCATCCGCGAAACCCCCGGCCTGGATGACCGGGTCAGCGAAACCCCCGATGTCGAGTACGGCAGCCCGACGCTCGACCAGATCGATTTCGAATTTGTCCTCTTCGCCTCCGCCGACATCGACTACGACTACATCATGGGCCTCATCGCCAAATTCTCGGAAAAGGGTCTGGGCAAATCGAAAATGACCCGGCAGGAACTCATCGGCCTCATCAGCGCCGATGCCAAATTCATGAACGAACGCGACGACATCGCCGAATACATCGGCACACTCAAAGCGGGCGAGGGGCTCAGCGAAACCGCCATCCGCGACGGCTACACCCGCTTCAAAGCCGAGAAAAACGCGAAACAACTCGCCTTCATCGCCGAAAAGCAAGGACTGCCCGTTGAAGCCCTGCAAAAATTCGTGGACGGCATTCTCGACCGCATGATCTTCGACGGCGAACAACTCAGCGACCTCATGGCTCCGCTCGACCTCGGCTGGAAAGCCCGCACGCAAAAAGAACTCGCCCTCATGGAGGAATTGCACCCGCTCCTCGTCAAGCGCGCCCAAGGGCGGGAAATTTCGGGACTTTCTGCTTATGAACAGTAAAGGAAAGAAATCATGAAACATGAACTGGTTCACACCTTGACCGAAACCTTCGAAGGTCACGCCCAGCAGACTGAAACCGGCATCGAATACTGGCTCGCCCGCGACCTCCAGCAGCTTCTCGGCTATGCCGAATGGCGCAACTTCAACCAGACGGCCGTTTCCAAGGCAAAAACCGCCTGCGAAGTCTCGGGCCACGCGGTTTCCGATCATTTTGTTGACGTCAACAAAACGATCCAGATGCCCAAATCTGCGGAGAAAGAGATTCCCGACATCATGCTCACCCGTTACGCCTGTTATCTGATTGCCCAGAACGGGGATTCGCGAAAGCCGGAAATCGCCTTTGCCCAAACCTATTTTGCCATCCAGACCCGCAAAGCCGAGTTGATTGAACAGCGCCTGCTTGAGGCCGAGCGCGTTTCCGCCCGCAAAAAACTCTCCGCCACCGAAAAAGACCTCTCCGCCGTCATTTTCGAGCAAACCGGAGGAAATCAGGATTTCGCCCTCATCCGCAGCAAAGGGGATCACGCGCTGTTCGGGAAAAGCACACAGGCCATGAAAGCGCAGTGGCGCGTACCGGACAGCCGCCCGCTTGCCGACTTCGCCCCCACCATTATCCTCAAGGCCAAGGACTTCGCAGCCGAGATCACCATCCATAACGCCCGAGTTCACAACATGGGCACCGAGCCGCAAATTTCACAGGAACACGTCACCAATAACAAAGCCGTTCGTGAAACGCTCCTGAGTCGCGGCATCCGCCCTGAAAGCCTGCCGCCCGCCGAAGACGTTAAGAAAGTCGAACGCCGCCTCACGTCGGAAGAGAAAAAAGCCCTCAAAAAACCGGACACCTTAGAAGGCGTATGAGCAGCAAGACCCAAACCACCGCCACGAAGGAGGAGGCCACGCCCGCGCTGGTGCCGAAGCTGCGTTTTCCGGAGTTTCAAAACGCCATGGAGTGGGATAATAAACCGCTGAGCACATGTTTGGATTACCAGCAACCTACGCCCTACCTTGTTTCAGGCACCAATTACAGTCCTGCATTCAAGACGCCGGTGTTGACTGCTGGAAAAACTTTTATTCTGGGCTACACCGACGAGGAACACGGAATCTTCCGTGAGGATTTGCCCGTGATCATCTTTGATGACTTCACGACGGCCACCCAGTTCGTCGATTTCCCATTCAAAGCGAAGTCATCGGCCATGAAGATTTTGCAGGCGAAGAACGGAGCGAACATCAAGTTCATGTTCGAGACCTTGCAGACGCTTTCATACGAGGTTGGCGCTCATGAACGGCACTGGATTTCAAATTTTGCACCGATGTTGGTTCCGGTTCCCTCCCTCCCCGAACAACAAAAAATCGCCGAGTGCCTGAGTTCGGTGGACGAGCTGATCGCCGCGCAAGCGCGGAAACTGGACGCGCTCAAGACCCATAAAAAAGGGCTGATGCAGCAGCTTTTCCCCCGCGAAGGCGAAACCCAACCCCGCCTCCGCTTCCCCGAATTTCAAAACGCCGGGGAGTGGAAGTCCGCGCCGCTCGGCCAACTTCTGGTGGGCAGCCCCGACTACGGAGTGAATGCCGCCGCAGTGCCGTTTTCAGAAGGTTTGCCAAAGTATTTGCGAATCACCGACATCTCGGAGGACGGTGCCTACCTCAGTGATAAGATGGTGTCGGTTGATATTGAGCCAACGGAGAAAAACTATCTGGACGAGGGTGACATTGCCCTCGCGCGCACTGGGGCAAGCGTTGGCAAGTCCTACCGGTATCGCAAAGAGGATGGCAGGTTGGTGTTCGCTGGATTTCTAATCAGGATTAAGCCCGCCAAGAAGAAGTTGTTTTCTGCTTACCTCGCCAACTTTCTGACGACTGATGTGTATTGGGACTGGGTTGCCGTTACTTCAACACGGAGCGGCCAGCCGGGAATCAACAGCACGGATTTCAGTTCGCTTTCGATTCCTTTGCCGCCGGGTGATTTGTCCGAACAACAACGCATCGCCGACTGCCTCACCAGCCTCGACGCCCTGATCGCCGCGCAAACCCAAACGCTCGAAGCCCTGAAGACCCACAAGAAAGGGCTGATGCAGCGGCTTTTCCCTTCCACAGAGGATTTTGATTCATGAGCGCAACAACCTTTACTGATCTGGACGCCTTGGCGGCACATTTCCAGCATAAGTTGAGGACCCAAAGGTTTATTCTCCTCTACGCCTACAACGGCTCGGGCAAGACGCGTCTTTCCACCGCCTTCAAGGATATCGGGAAGAAAGCGAATCGTCGCGACACATTCTATTTCAACGCCTTCACCGAAGACCTGTTCTCTTGGAATAACGATCTTGAGGGGGATCTGGAGCGTTACTTGGTGCTTCACCCATCGTCGAATTTTTTTAAAGGACTCGAGCAACTCGAGATGGACAGCCGCATCCGGCGATTGTTGAACCGCTACGCGGACTTCCATTTCAAATTGGATAAAATCGCAATTAGCGACGAGAACGGAAAACCCATAGGAGAGCAGAGGATTGTCAGATTCTCCCGTACCGTTCCAGACGGCGACACGACGAAAACGGTTGAAAACATCAAGGTGTCTCGCGGGGAGGAAAACATTTTCATCTGGTGCTTTTTCCTCGCGATCGCACAACTTGTTCTCGATGGAGACGTGGCATACGAGCAATATAAATACATCTACATTGACGATCCGATCTCATCGCTCGACGAGAACAACGCAATCGCGGTGGCTAACCACTTAGCCCATATGCTCACGAAGTCAGACAAAAACCGGATGGCCGTCGTTTCTACGCATCACCCACTATTCTTCAACGTGCTGTGTAATGAACTGGGAAAAAAAGCGAGCAAGTACTTTCTCAAGACTGGTGGGTCGGCTGGCGGATATGTTCTCGATGACATTGATGGCCAAGAATTTCTTCATCATCTTTCGTCGCTGTCCGAACTCAACGAACTGCAAAAGTCGGGGGCACTTTATACGCACCATTTCAACATGCTGCGCCGCGTCATGGAACAGACCGCAAACTTTTTTGGTATGAACAGTTGGAGAGACTGTATCAAGCCGGAAGATGATGACCCCGACAAGACGCTTTACGAGCGGGTTTTAAACGTGATGAGTCACGGCGACTATTCCGTGTTCGAGGCAAAGGAAATGATGGCAGAGAATAAAGAGCTGTTTCGAAGGGTTTTCCGTCAGTTTATCGATATTCACCCATTCAATCCTGAGCGGTTCCCAAGCTAAAAGAAAACAGACACCATGACCGACCAACAAAAACAACTGGGATCCACGCTTTGGGGTATTGCTGACCAACTGCGCGGCGCCATGGACGCGGATGATTTCCGCGACTACATGCTCTCCTTCCTCTTTTTGCGCTACCTCTCGGACAACTACGAAACGGCGGCGAAGAAGGAACTGGGGCGCGATTACCCGATAGTCGCGGTCGACGACCGCCGCGTGCCGCTGGCCCTGTGGTATGCCAACAACCCGGACGACGTGCCCGATTTCGAGAAACAGATGCGACGCAAGACGCATTACGTCATCCAGCCGCCGCATCTCTGGAGCGCCATAGCCAACATGGCCTGTACCCAGAACCCCGAACTGCTCAACACCCTGCAAGCGGGCTTCAAGTACATCGAAAACGAATCCTTCGAGAGCACCTTCCAAGGCCTCTTCTCAGAGATCGATCTGGCCTCCCCTAAACTGGGCAAAGGATACCCCGAGCGCAACGCCAAACTCTGCACAATCATCCAGAAGATCGCCGAGGGGCTGGCGGAGTTTTCAACGGACGTCGACGCGCTAGGCGACGCCTATGAATACCTGATCGGCCAGTTTGCCGCCGGTTCCGGCAAAAAGGCTGGCGAGTTCTACACGCCGCAACAAATTTCCAGCATACTCTCCGCCATCGTCACGCTGGACAGCCAAGAGCCCAAGACCGGGGCGAAGAAGCGACTGGAGCGCGTGCTGGACTTCGCCTGCGGCTCCGGCTCCCTGCTGCTCAATGTGCGTAAGCGCGTCAAGGAGGCGGGCGGCACCATCGGCAAAATCTACGGGCAGGAGAAGAACATCACCACCTACAACCTCGCCCGCATGAACATGCTGTTGCACGGGGTGAAGGATTCCGAGTTCGAGATCTACCACGGCGACACGTTGGAGAACGATTGGGACATCCTGCGCGAGCTGAACCCGGCAAAGAAGCCGAGTTTCGACGCGATTGTCGCCAACCCGCCCTTCAGCTACCGCTGGGAACCCAAGGAGGACAAGGCCGACGACGTGCGCTTCAAGAGCTACGGTCTCGCCCCGAAGTCCGCCGCCGATTTCGCTTTCCTGCTGCACGGCTTCCACTTCCTGAAGGACGAGGGCGTCATGGCGATCATCCTGCCCCACGGCGTGCTCTTCCGCGGCGGCGTTGAGGAGCGCATCCGCACCAAGCTCCTCAAAGACGGCCATATCGACACCGTGATCGGCCTGCCCGCGAATCTCTTCTACTCGACGGGCATTCCCGTCTGCATCCTCGTTCTCAAGAAATGCAAGAAGCCCGACGACGTGCTCTTCATCAACGCCGCCGAGCACTTCGAGAAAGGCAAGCGCCAGAACCAGCTCACGCCCGAGCACATCGACAAAATCATCGCGACCTATCAGCACCGTAACGAAGAACCCCGCTACTCCAAGCGCGTCCCCATGGAGCGGATTGCCGAGGAAGGCTACAACCTCAACATCTCCCGCTACATCAGCACCGCCCAAGCGGAAAAAGAGATCGACCTCGCGGCGACGCATGCCAAGCTGGTGGAAATCGAGACGTCTGTCCGTGCGGCAACGGAAACGCACAATAAGTTTCTGAAGGAGCTTGGTTTACCCCTGCTACCATAGCCCTGCGCAAAACGAAACCGCCGCCGGAGATTGGAATCACCGGTGGCGGGGTGAGTTGACAAGGGGCGGGGATTCGTAATCGTCATCGTGCTCGTCATCATAATCTGGAAACACGTCCGAAGAGTCTGACAGCCTTAATCCGCGGCACGTCCGCTGGTCGTAGTCATGGGGAACAGGCCGGATATGCGACCGGCAACAGGCGGTTAGCGGATTGGGGGGATGATAAAGATTAGGATTAAGATTACGATAAAGAAGGGGGGAACCAACAGAACGGCCATGTGCCCAATACAGAGGGGTGCGGTGGGGTGAGTTGACAAGGGGCGGGGATGGCAATACCATACCGTCGGCTGTAACCGGAGAAGCGTGGCGTCGGTCGCGCGGGAGGGGGAGGCCGGAACGGAAAAAAGGGGGATGGCGTGATGAAGGGGATCTTGGCGGCGGTCGGGCTGGCGGCAGGGGCGTTCGCGGCGGCGGCAGGTGAGCTGGTGGTGAACCCGGGGTTCGAGGCGCTGACGGAGAGCGGCGCGGTGGCGGAGTGGTCGTTCTGGACGCGGGAGAAGAACACGGGGCGCGTCGAGGTCTCGGCGGAGCGTCAGGCGGGGGAGCGGGCGCTGCGGATCGTGCATGAGGGGGAGAAGGATTGGAACCTCGCGAACAGCCGCAAGACGAAGGTGGTGCCGGGGGCGTCGTATCAGATCTCGTGCTGGATGCGGTGCGTGCCGGGCAAGCGGGCGGGCGAGGTGAATGTGGTGGGGGTGAAGGACGGGAAGGTGGTGGAGTGGGCGATCGCCCGGAGCAAGGCGGCGCGGTCGGCGGAGTGGCGGCAGTACCGCAGTTATTTCAAGGTGCCGGAGGGGATCGACACGGTGTATGTGCGGCTGGTGGGCGGGGGGCAGACGGATTTCTGGGTGGACGAGGTGCAGGTGGCGCCGGGGGAGCCGCCCGCGCAGGTGAAGGGGCCGAGGGTGGCGGGCTGGGCGAGGGAGCGTCCGGTGGAGGCGCTGGGGCGCGGGGTGCGTGCGGCGGAGACGGCGGGGGGCGCGGTGCATGTGGGCTGGCGGCTGTTGCGTGAGGACCCGGCGGATGTGGCGTTCGACGTGTACCGCGTGCGGGCGGGGGA
>Ga0208244_101127_pt1 | contig 16799 bp, 12 predicted proteins | sample SubbioCR12Aug_5A_FD_184828 | JGI IMG/M metagenome (GOLD analysis project Ga0208244, IMG submission 184828) | Serpentinite rock and fluid subsurface biosphere microbial communities from McLaughlin Reserve, California, USA - CR12Aug_5A (SPAdes) | ecosystem: Environmental > Terrestrial > Deep... | reverse complement strand
CCGTCCGTGTCCGCCGGGTCGCGCCCCTCGGCCACCCACCAGCAGTTCGTCCCGTCCTCCAGCGTCCACAGCGTCCGGAGCCCCCCGTCCCCGCCAAGGGGCTGCATGACGGTGTCCCCCGCCGTCTGCGCGGGGATGGCAACAACCGTCTCGGCGGCGGTCTCCCCGCCCGCCGTCCGGTTCGCCCCGGACGGCTTCTGCGCGTCCAGCGTGCAACGGACGAGCAGGACGATCACCAATACGCGGAGAGGGGGAGACCATGAAGCCCAGACGCCGCGCATGCCGCGAAGGAAATCTCGGTGCCCCCCCCGCTCCAGAGAGCGTACCGCGAACCACAGCGCGAAAGCCCCGAGAATAAGGATGGCGTACAGTGCCCCGCCACCCGTCCCGCCAGCAGCCGCCTCTCTACAGAAAAACGCTTGTTCCATCTATCGTCCTCCATGCCGCCCGCGCCATGCACGACCGGAGTCCCCATGCCCGAAAAAAGGGCGCGGGCTCCAGCCTGTGCCTCAGGAAAGGCACCGCCAGGCGCCCGTAGTGAAACACGAGACTGGAGGCGCGCCACAGGGGCGCGCCTCCGGGCATCTCGCTTCACTACATGAATAAACTGGCGGTTTTTTCCTGAAGCGTGAATGCGCGTAAGCGCAAACATCAAATTGTCTTTATGGTTGTCTTGTCTCTCTTGCGTCACAGCCGCAACCGTTGCGGCGTTGCCCTTTTCGCTGCCTGTTTTTATCCAAACATCACAACAGACTTTTACTCTACTCAACGTGATGGACAGAAGGATACGTCCGACCGCACAGAAGTGTCAACCACAGGTTTTTCATTTCAGGCGTTTTCAGTCCTTGCCCGTCGAGTCGCCCTTCCCCTCCCCTCACCCTTTCATGTATACTCGCCGCAACAAAAGGAACTCCGCCATGCTCAAGACCGGCATCCTCAACCCCGCGCTGAACAGCCTGCTCAGCCGCGTCCGCCACACCAACACCCTCGTCATCGCCGACCGCGGCTTCCCGTTCTGGCCGACGATCGAAACCGTGGACATCTCCCTCGTCGACGATATCCCCACCGTCCTCGATGTCCTGCTCGCCCTCCGCCCCAACTTCATCATCGGGCGCGTCTCCATGGCCGAGGAGTTCGTCAAACACAACACCGCCGAAACCCTAGACCGCTTCCGCCACGCGCTCGAAGGCGTGCACACGGACTTCGAGCCCCACGTCTCGTTCAAGAAGCGCGTCCCGAACGCCGTCGGGCTTATCCGCACGGGCGACACCACCCAGTACGCCAACATGATCCTCGAATCCGCCTGACCGCACCCGCCTGCCGCCCGATTGATTATTGCCTTTCGCCCCTCGGACATGACATACTGTTCAGCACCAAGCAACTATGAATAACCTCGACCTCTCCTGCAAACGCTTCCTTTTCCCGCCCATGCACCCGGAAGGCGTGCGGTTCGTTTTCATAGCCGCCGCCGTCGCGGTCGCCGCCGCTGCCTACCGACTGCCCCTCGGCATCGCCGGTCTTCTGCTGACGTACGGGGTGTATCTCTTTTTCCGCGACCCGGACCGCGTGCAGCCGTCCGACCCGTCATTCGCCGTCAGCCCCGCCGACGGCATCGTCTGCCTCCTGACGCAAACGCCGATCCCCTCCGAACTCGGCGCCGCCGACACCCCCGTCTGGCGCGTCAGCGTCTTCATGAGCGTCCTCGACGTGCATGTCAACCGCATGCCCGCCACAGGCACCATCGACAAAACGCACTACATCCCCGGGAAATTCCTGAACGCCTCGCTCGACAAGGCCAGCACCGACAACGAGCGCCACCTCTACCTGATGCGCACCGAAAAGGGGCAGACCCTCGCGTTCGTCCAAATCGCCGGCCTGATCGCGCGCCGCATCGTCTGTTTCGTGAACGAGGGCCAGACCCTCGCGCGCGGCGAACGCTTCGGCCTCATCCGTTTCGGGAGCCGCGTGGACGTCTACCTGCCGCCCGGCGTGGAACCCTGCGTGCAGCTCGGCCAGATCATGGTCGCGGGTGAAACCCCCGTCGCCCGACTCTAACCCCCTTCGCAGGTGAACGCCCCCATGGGAAAATTCCGCTTCAGAAAACGCAAGCAGAAGAGCCGCGCGCCGCGCGAGATACCGGTCCGCGCCATGATCCCGAATCTGGTGACGCTCATGGCCGCCGCCAGCGGCGTCACGTCCATCCGCTTCAGTTGCCAGAACCACTGGCGCTCAGCCGTGATCGCCATCATCGTCGCCTGCGTCCTCGACGGGCTTGACGGGCGCGTCGCGCGCATGTTGCGGGCCACATCGAAACTCGGCGCGGAGCTGGACTCGCTCGCCGACTTCGTCAGTTTCGGCGTGGCGCCAGCCATCCTCGTCTATTTCTGGATCATGGACGTCGTCCAGCCCGCAAGCGCGGCCTACCCGTTCCGGGGCGTGTTCTGGGCGCTGGCCCTCTTCTACGCCATGTGCTGCGCCTTCCGTCTGGCCCGCTTCAATATCATGCTGGAGGACGGCCCCACGCAGCCCTACTGGAAACACTTCTTCATGGGCCTGCCATCGCCCGGCGGCGCGGGACTCGTCATGACCCCGATCATCTGGCAGCTCCACACCGGGTCAGACTTTCTCCAGTCGCCGTGGATCGGCTGCTCGATGCTCGCCGTCTGCGGCACACTCATGGCCTGCCGCTGGCCCACCCTCTCCGCCAAAAGCCTGCGTGTGCCCGCCAAGCGGATGGTGCCCGTCCTGCTTTTCGTGATGTTCGTGATCGGGATGATGGTCTCTCAGTTCTGGCTGACCCTCGGCGTCATCGGGATCCTCTACTTCGTCTCCATCCCGGTCTGCGCGTATATCTTCGCCCGCATGAAGCACCGCCACGAGGCCCATCAGACCGTTCACGGCGCCGCGCAGGAAACCGTCGCCGCCACCGGCACGGAATAGCCGGTCTCTCAGTCCGTGACGTCGATCACCCGCGTCTCCGGCACGTCCGTGATCGAGAACCGCACATGCAGCGCTTCCGGAGGAATCAGGTCGCCCCCACGTTCGGGCCATTCGACCGCCACCACCGCGCCGCTCTCCAGATACTCGGGAAAGCCGATCGTCAGCAAATCATCCGGGCCGCTCAGGCGGTAAAGATCCATGTGCACCAGCTTGAAGCGGGGCGTCTGGTACTCCGTCGAAAGCGTGAACGTCGGGCTCGTCACAGGACGCTTCAACCCCAACGCCAGCCCCATCCCCTGGACAAACGTCGTCTTGCCTGCCCCAAGGTCGCCGTGCAACGCCACGACCCTGCCCGGACGCAACAGCGCCGCCACCTCGGCTGCCACCTGCCACGTTTCCTCGACCGACCGGACGGTATACGTTTTCGTCATGCCTCAATCCCTGCCTTCACCACGTTCGTTCTTCAGCCACACGATCACATCGTCGATAAAACGGTCGATATACGCCTCCGAAAACGCCGAGGCGTGCGGCAGACGGAACAGCCCCGGCAGATCCGCCGCCAGCGGCGACGCCTCCGTCAGGGGTTCCTGCGAGAACACATCCAGACACGCCCCCCGCACCCGCCGCGCCGCGAGCGCCTCCGCCAGAGCCGCCTCGTCGATGCAGTTGCCGCGCCCCACGTTGTAGACCACCGCATGGCGCGGCAGCCGCCTGAGCCGCGCCGCACCGATCAGCCCGTCCGTCTCCTCACCCGACGGCAGCACGAGAATCAAGTGATCGGCCTTGGGCAACACCGCGTCCAGTTTCCCTGCCGCGACGACCGCGTCGCCCGCGTCGAACCACGCCGGCCGGGCCTCCGGCACCTGCCGCCGCACGCCTGTGACGCGGACACCAAAAGGCTTCAGCATCTCGCCGATCTTCTGGCCGATGTGTCCGAACCCGACGATCACCGCATGGCTGCCCGCGATCAGCCGCGCATCGTAGACCTGCGGGCGCGGCCAGAGCTGCCCCTGCACCTGGCACCGGCAGGCCTCCAAAAGCCCCCGCTCGAACGCCAGCATCATGCCGACCACCGTCTCCGCCATGATCGGCCCGTGATGCGTGCCGTAACGCACCGTCACCTGCGGCGGCGGCTCGACCGGAAAAAAGTCGCGGCCCGCGGCAGGCGTCGCGAGCCGACGCAACCGCGGCGCCTTCGCAAACCACTCCTGACGGAAGGCCCACGTCAACGCCACCTGCACCTGCGGCAGCACCTTCACGAAGGCGCTTTTCTTGCGGCACCAGACCACCTCCGCCCGCGGGAACGCCGCGCGCAACCGCTTGACGTGCCTCGCCTTCACGCAAAAGCAAGGCACCGTGCTCTCCTGAAAAACGGCGATGGTTTCGATCTTCATGCCGCGCACGGCGGTCTCCCTATTTCTTCTCCATCTGCATCAGCGTGCCGCCCAGATTGTAGTTCTGCGGCGGCTGCTCCTTGCCGAGGCCCACGCCCTTGGCCATCAGGGCTTTCAGCTCCTCGAAGTGTGTCGTGTAGATGTCGCGCGGCAGGCAGTTGTGCTTCTTGCAGAGCGCCGCAGCCATGCCGACCACCTCGCCCATCATGCCGCCCGTACGCATCACGCGCACCGTGCCGAGCGCGACATGCGTCACGCTGATGTTGCGCCCCGCCATGAACAGATTGCTCACGTTCTTGGAGTAATAGCACCGGTACGGGATCGGATACGGGTGGATCTTCTCGTGCTTGGCGATCGACTTGAACTCGTTGCCCGGGAAATTCTTCGTGTTTTTCGGGTCGGGATAGTGCAGGTCGATCGTCCAGGTCGTGCACGCCGTCGCGTCAGGGTAAATCACGCGATCCGTCAGATCCTGCTCCTTCAGCACCAGATCGCCGATCAGGCGGCGCGACTCGCGCTTGCCCGCCACATAGGCGACCCAATCCAGCCTGCTCTTGGCATAATCGTCCTTGTGCTGCGAGCGGTTTTTCAGGAACGACCAGTTCGAGAAGACCACCAGCATGCCGTAATCCCTCACGCGCTCGAACTCGTAGACCTGATGCCGGTTCATGCCGGTCTCCCACGTCCACTCGCCCATCTTCACGCGCTCGCAGTTGGTGTCGTTGAACGGCAGCCCCCACGCGATGTCAGGGAAAGCCACGGGCGCGTCCGCCTCACGCGAATACCACTGCACGGAAGAGCCCATCGTCATGCTGTCCGCACGCTCCGGAGCCGTCTTCTCGCCGGTCTCCTCGCGGCTCTCGCGCCCCATGCGGTACTCCGCCCCCGCCAGCACGCCGATCACGCCGTCGCCCGTGTTGTCGAGCACCACCGGCGCGACAAACCGCGTCTCCTTGCCGGTCTCGATGTGGCGTCCGATCACCGCCTTGATCTTCGAGCCGTCCATCTCCACCGCGACGCCGCGTGTGCTCAGGAAAAGCATGACGTTCGGCTCGGCCTTCACGGCCTCCAGCTTGCGTTCATCCTCGTAGTACTCGGGCGGCTGGGCGTTGCCCCCGCGGCTCGGGCCGATCTCGCTCACGACATCCCCGAGCTTGGGAAAAGGCGGCAGATTCTGCCGGCCTGCCAGATGCACGCGCACCTCGGAACTGTTGTTGCCGCCCAGCACCGGGCGATCCTGAATCAGCGCGACCTTCAAGCCCAGGCGCGCCGCCGAAATCGCCGCGCACACCCCAGGGATGCCGCCGCCGACAATCGTCAGGTCCGCCTCCACGCTCTCCGTCGGCGCAGTGACCGTGCCCATCTTGCGGCGGAACGCCTCCAGCTTGGCCACATCCGACTCGGGCACGAATGCCGCGTCCGTCGTCAGCAGGATCGCGTCGCAGCGCCCGTTGAAACCGGTCAGGTCGCGCAACGCCAGCTTGACATCCCCCGCCTCCAGCGCCACCGCGCCGGCCGCCTGCCACTGCCACTCCGCCCCTTGCGTCCCGAGCACGTTTTCGAGAGGCTTGCCGTTGACAACGACCTGAAACTTCCCGGGCGCATCGGCCTGCGTCCAATGCGCGACCCAGTTCCGCGTCCGCGCCAGAACGCGGTACGTCCCCGCCTCGGGAATCCGCACCGTCGTCGTGGCGTCCGCCACGGGCGCACCAAGCCCGTGCGCCATCAGAAAAGGCGACCCCATCAGATCCATGAACTGCTGGTCAACCACCCAACCGCCTTTGTCGGCAAACGCCTCGGCCTCCACCAGCACCGTCGCGGCCCGCAACATCCCCGCCAAAGCCGCCACGCCGATCCCCGCCACGATCATCTTCTTGCCCATCGTCCATCCTCCCTTCACGCGTTTAAAGTTGAGTACGTATAACACATTTCCCGATAGACCGGAACCCAGAAAAACGCATCCCGCGCGGCACGGGAAACTCAGCGTCCCGACACCTTCTTCTCAATCAGGCTCTCCGCGAGCGCCGCGCCGGAAGGCGTCAGCACGCCATCCTTCACCGGCGCCTCGCCCGAGGCCACCGTCTGGAACGCCGTGAACAGATCGACCGTCTCCACCCCGTGCGCATCCGCGACCCGTATCACCATCTCGGCATAGCGCCGCGCCTCCGCCGCATGGACACACGGCACCTCGCCGGGCACGCACCCGCACCCCGGCAACACATCGAAAACCGGCGGCACGACCAGCACGACGCGGGGCCGCCCGCTCGCAGGCCCTGCCACCAGTCCGGTCAACGCCGACAGCCGACGTTCAAACCCGTCCGTCCCCCCCTCCCGGCTGATCCCCAGCAGCGAAGGCGCGAACACCACCGTCGAGGCCGGCATCACCTCCCTGAGCGCGACAAACGGCAGGAGCAGCGACATGCCCGAGGCGTCCTCGCTCTGCTCGACCGCAGGCAGATCCACCACCCGCCAGTTTCCGCCGCGCACACCATCCTTCATCCCCCCGTAAATGAACCCGTCCAACAGCACCACGCCATGCGTGCCGCCCTGCGCCGGACGCACAACCGGATCACCCCGCGACGCCTTCGGCGCCACGAGAACGATGAACTCGTCGCCGATCTTCAGCGTCTCGCCCGACACGCTCTCCGGCAACTCCCCGTAAGGCTCCTCCATGAAGCGCACGCGCCCCTGACTGACCGCAACACCGTGATGCCGCAACGTCCACGACACCTGCGCGACCGCCCCTGCCGTCATCTCGTCCAGATAAAGACGCGCCCAGCCTTTGTCCGTCGTCACCGTGTCGCAGCGGCTGGCCACCTGCCCCGAACGCCACGCGACCTCCGAAACCAACTCGTACGCCAACCGGTCGGACGCCGACGTCCTCACGCGGATCACAGGCCGCACGCGGTCATCCCCGTAACAGACCGCAGGCAAGCCGGTCACCCGCGTGGTCACATCCAACTCGGCCCAGACAGGCCCGTCATACGCCAGCGCGACCTCGAAAGACGCCTCCTCTCCGTCCGGAACTTGCGCCGTCACCCCCAGCCGTTGCGGCAAGACCGAGGCCCGCAGCGTCATCCCCAGCGTGTCACCCTCTCCGACCGCCTGCCCGTCGAGCCGCCACCGCACGACGTGGTTTGTCCCCCAGCAGGCGGACCCGTCCTTGAACGTGAACGGAACAAACACCTCGTCCACCCCCCTGAAACGGTAGGCCGCGCCGCTCTGCGCCGTCGCGAACGGCTGCACCCTGCGGTCCGTCCACTCCCAGCGCCCGTCGCGCAAATCCCCGCCGGTCACCATCACCACGTCCGTGGCGATTCCCGCCTCACCGGCCCGCTTCCAAGCCAGCCCCGTGTCGATCTCCTGACGGCACACCGTGCGTATCTGCACACGCCGCAGCCCCGCCCTCAGCGGGATCTCGTCCCCCGTCGTCCACTTGTCATACGGCTGGTTCGCGGGATGCGCCAGCACCGGCTTGCCGTCCACCAGCAGCCACGCGGGCGCCACACCCGCCAGCCCGAAAAGGAAACGGGCGTCCGCCGGGACCACCAGCCACGTCTGCAAATCCACCAAATGGTTCTTCCGCGTCCAGTCCCCCTTGAACCAGTTCTTGAACGTCGCCCCGAGCTTCCCGAAATCCGCCACCGTGAACCACTCCGGCTTGCCGTCGCAACGCGTCTCCAGCGCACCGACATCCGCCAGCGACCCGGGCAAGTCCATCCCCGCCGTGCGCCGCGCATACCCCCTCAGCGGCGCCGGATCGACCGCCGCACCGCCTGCCGCAATCGGCGTGTCGCCCGGCACCGGATAGACCTTCACCGCCTGCGTGGGTTTCGCCGAACGCGCATCCACCAGCACCGCCGCCCCCCCCTCGTCCACCCACACCGCCCGCGACGGCACCTCGTCCGCCCCCACAAACACCCGCACCGCCGCGACCGGACGCTCGCACACCTTCGCGGGCACCTGCACCAGAAAGAAATCGTCCTGAGCCTTCTGCACCACCAGACGGCACGGGGCCTCGTCGAGATTCCACAACGGCTTCGGCTTGTAGTCGCGTGCCGCCTGCCCCCAGACGCCTGCCGCCAAAAACAGCCCCGCCGCCAGAACACACCCCGTCATGCGTTGCGCACAACGCATGCGCCCGCGTGAAAACCCCCGCAAACTGTGTACACCTGTATCCACCTGTTTCATCCTATCCCTGAAGTCCTGCCTCAACAAACAAACTTTGTTCCCAAAAACCGACCCTTGCGCCTTGCCTCCCAACCCATTCTTTTGGCATGATTTCTGCGAGTCAATAAAAGAATGGAATGTGATCCCACAGTCAAAACGGATACCCCCGGCACCCCGGGCGCAAACGCCGACCGCCTCCGTATCCCGCAGACATCATGCCAAAACCAGGGCAACCGCGACGCTCGGCGTTCCCGGTATGCCCGGCAAGCGGCAAGGGCCAGCCGCCCCCGCGCCGGGTTCACCCTCCTCGAACTGCTCGTCGTCATCGTCATCATCGGCATTCTCGGCTCCGCCCTCATCGTCTCCGTGCAGTCCGGCTACAAGCAGGCCCGCCAGGCCAACTGCAAGTCCAACCTGCGCCAGTTCGGCGTCGCCCTCACCATCTACAGGGGCGAGCATGATAACAGAACCCCCGACTGGCTTTCAAACCTCTACCCCGAATACGTCGACGACCGCGGCATGTACGTCTGCCGCGCCGACAAGAACGGCGGGCGCGACCGGGTCCGTCCCGCGGATCTCGTGACCCTCATCAAGGACAAAGGCAACTCCGCCGACACCTCCTCGCTGTGGGATAACAAAAAAAATACGTCCGACAAAACGCGCAACGAGGCCATCGCGTGCTGCAGCTACCTCTACGAGTTTTCCGCCGCGAAACCCGGCGGAATCAGCGGCTGGTACAAAGGCGATCCGCTCCCCGCAGGCACCGTGGTCGAAAGCATGGCCGATTTCAAGAACGTCCAGTTGCGCTACGGCGATCAGGCCAACATCGTGAACGGCAAGCAGATGCCCTACAGCGCCTCCCGTATCCCGATCGTCCGCTGTTTCCACCACTACCGCGACCAGAAGATCATCTGCTGGCAGAACACCGGCAGCGGCACCAAGTCCGGCTCCACAAAGAAAGACTACATCACGATCAACGTCGCCTACGCAGGAAACGTCTTCGTCGGCCCGACCTGGTGGGAGGGCACCATTTATCCCGGAGAAGCCACGAAATAAAAACCGCGGCCATCCGTTTACGCGATTTCACCAGAAAACAGAAACAGCGAGAACACGTATGAAAAAGAACAGCAGCCACAGCTCCGTTGTCACCAGCCTTCCCCGCCCCCGGCATCCCTTGGCAAAAGCTATGCACACTCACCGTGTCGCATCCATATCCCTTTTGATTTTGGTAGGCTGTACCACACCAAAGGTGTCTAATGTGGTGACTGCCGAGCCCGATCCGCAAGTTGTTGTTGCCGAGAATCTTTTTAAAGAAGGTCACTTAAAAAAGTTTGTGATTGCAACCGCTCTCCCAGGCACAACACTTTCAGCACAAAGCGGCTTAGATGATCTGCAAACCCGCTACGCACGAAAATTAACACCCGAGATTCTAAAAGCCGAAAAGCTCTTTGAATCAGGCAACAAACAAGCTGCTATTCAGGCGTGTGATGACCTTGCATTACGCAATCCAGAAACCATTGGTCTTGCCGAATTGCGTGCGCGAATAACCCGTGTTCTTTCTCCCGATGTTGCGGAAGCCGAAAAACTTTTTGAACAAGGTAGAACCCAAGACGCAATCACGGCATGCATTGATATCGCGAAAAAAAGACCGGGAACGGTTGGCTTAGCTGATTTGCAGGGGCGAATTACCACACGATTAGCGCAAGAACGAACGATGGCTGCCGACAGTCGGTCAAAACCGACGACCGCGCTAAATACCGCCGATGCAAAGCGATTCGCAATCACCCCAGAGACCTATCGCCAAACCAAACACGTCATCGGTGACCGTTCCCCCCTTCGCACCGCCCCCACGAACATGCAGAAGGTGCTGACCAACCCCGTCACCGTCCACCTCGTCAACGCGGACATCAACGCCATCATCGCCCAGATCGGCCAGTCCCAGAACATCAACATCATCGCGGACAGCGACATCAGCCCCAAAGCGCTGACCATCCACGCCGAGAACACCCCCCTCGTCGAGATCCTCGAATACATCGGGCGCAACCTCAACGTGACGTTCTCCGTCGGCAACAACCTCATCTGGGTCACGCCAAAGGAAGAAACCACATCCAACGTTCCCATGGAAACCCGTATCTATCGCCTCCGCAAAGGTATGGTCGGGTCTGAACTCGGAAAACAGGTTCAGGGAAGATCTGTATTCAAAGGCCCAGAAGAGCGAGGCAACCAATCAGGACCTGCTGCACAAAACAACGAGAAAACTGAAGGAAAGATTGGTCTCATTGAATCTATCCAACGTTTTGTACCACAACCAGATGGTTCGGACTTCCTATTTAACGACAAAGTTCATGCCCTTATCGTTAAAAACACGAGGGAACATCTTGATGTCGTTGAAGATTTAATTGAAGCATTAGATGTCAGGCCGCTACAAGTCCTAATTGAAGCGCGATTCATAACTACAAAAATTGGCGATCTCCATGAACTCGGCATTGACTGGCTATTTCAAAGACCCCCGGGAGATCGCACCGCAAAGTATGACAACAACACAATCGAAAAATTGCAAACGGTTCAGGATCGTATAGCAGCAACACTCCATGCTGAAAGTGAAGGCGATTACAACTGGGAAGATATTATTTCAATCGGGGATGAGATTAAGAAGTTGGTTCCCAACAGTGACTTTCTTAAGAATAGCGGCGAGGTAGCCATCGGCGGGACAGGAACGGGAGCTTTTTATCAGACACTACTTGGCAGCACGGGCTTTCAGGCAACCTTACGAGCATTACAATCCCGAGACGACACCAGAACTATCATTGTTCCGCGAGTTACCACACTGAACAATCGAGAAGCAAATTTCAGGTTTGGACAAGATGTAACGTATTTCGAACAAGTCGATGCCAGCATAATGACATCTGGAGGCTACAATAATAACAATAGCCGTGATAATGCCACTTATGATTATGACCGACCGACTATTATTGAAGTAGGGTATGCGCTCTCTGTCACGCCAAGTGTCGGAGCAGATCTTTCGACTATAAACCTCGTGTTACGTCCCGAAATCAGCAAAGTTCAAGATTGGGCTGTTTACAAACTTAGTAACTTAGGAAGTACGCCCGGTGCTAAAGAAGACGAGACGAACGAAGACCCTGCAATTAAACTACCAATTGTGGCCCGTCAATTCATTGAAACAGAAGCTGTTGTCCGTAGCGGAGAAACAATTGTTTTGGGCGGTCTTGTCGACACAACAAAAAAAGATGTTGAGTCTGGAACGCCGATTTTGTCTGACCTTCCACTTATTGGCCGACTGTTTAAGACTAAATCGAGCCAAGAAGAAAACAACAACATCCTCATCTTCGTCACCGCCACGCTCATCAGCGACGTGGGCGAGGAACTGATTCCCCTCAACGACTTCGAACGCTACGGCCTCGCCGTGGCCGAGGATGCGAAAGTGCCGGACATCCTGAAGAACGCCCCTGCCCCTGACGCCGCAGCGCCTGCCACCGCGGAAGAGCCCGCCGCCCCCGCCGCCGAAGCGCCTGCCGCCGTCCCCGCCCCCTAAGACTTTGAACCCCGCAACACCCTTTCCTTATGGCTAAAACCAAACAGATGATCGCCGTCGATGTCGGGGCGCGTTCCGTACGGGCCGTCTGGGTCTCCCTGCGCGGGCAGACCCCTGTGGTCACACGTGCGGAGACCTTCGCCCTGCCGATGGACGAAGAGGACCCGCACAAGCTGATCAGCACGTGGATCGGCTCCCTCGGAATATCCCGGCATTTCTGCGTCGTCGCCCTCCCCGGCAGCCAGACCGTCTTCCAGAGCGGGCGGATCATGCACAACGATCCGCGCACGCCGGAACAGATCGCGGCCATGGACATCGCCCAGTTCAGCGAGATGGCCGGCGACGAAATGGCGCATGACGTCTTCGCCTTTGAGCCGCCGTTCGAGCAGGGCGTCCGCCGCTACGTCATGTCGATGGCGCGCCCGACGGCCATCACCGCCGCGATCCACGAGGCCCGGCTCAACCATATCCGCCCGTCCGACCTGATTGCCGCACCCGTCGCCTTGCACAACGCCGTCGAGGCGATGGCAGGCGACCACGACGACCCTTGGTGCTACGTCAACATCGGCCACACGCAGACCGAGGTCGCGGTCGGCCTGAAACGCGGGCTCCTCTTCGCGCGCTCGATCCCCGTCGGCGGAAAGCTCTTCACCGAGGCCGTGGCGCAAGCGACGGGACTCCCCCCCGTTCAGGCTGAAGTCCGCAAGCATGGCGACTGCGGCCTGCGCGAGACCGACGCCTGTTTCGAGGCGCTCCGCGCCTCTGCCGACCGCTGGCTCTCACAGTTCAACGCCTGCATGGGCGTCTACCGCAGCCAGCTTCAAGACCGCCGCTACAACATTTCGCGCGTCGTCATCGCAGGCGGCGGGGCCCAGCTCAAAGGCTTGAAGGAATACCTCGCCGCGAAGCTGGCGCTCCCCGTCGTCACCACGGCCGAGCTGACGGACATGCCCGACGCCTACAAGCCGTATGCGGGCACCTACGATCTCGCTTTCGGCCTTGCCGTCACCGCCATGCGGGCTGGCGTCAGCTACCTCTCGCTCCTGCCGGGCGACCTCAAGGACGAGGTCGTGTTCAAAGAGAAAAAGCCATGGTGGATCGCCGCCGCCGTCCTGCTGACCGGCGCGATGGCGCTCTACTCGGCCACAGGCGTCTTCCTCCTCAAGCGCGATGGACAACAGCTCGACACCGAGCGCGAGCATCTCCAGCGGCGCGAGCAGATCGACAAAAGGATACAGGACATCAAGAACATGGGGGCCCAGCTCCTCACCAATTCCGTGCCGCTCGCCGACCTGCTGATGAACGGCCCGCTCGCACGCGAGGTGCTCACCCTCGTCGCCTCCACCGTCGATCCCGACGACTGGGTCACACTCTTCTGCGACGAAAAGATCTACAATCCGAAAGAGCAGGACACCGACACCTCCGCCAGCACGCCGCAGGCCGCCGTGCGCAACCCCTTCTCGCTCTTCCGCACCATCCGCCCTGCCGCCGCGACGCCTTCTGCCGCGGACAAAAAGGAGGCCGTGCCGAAGAAGGAGCTTGTGCCGCCGCTCGGCTCCGTTTTCATCGTCGAGGGCTACACGTCCAATCCCAGCTTGAAAACCGTGCGCGAGATGATCGAGCGGCTCAAGACCTCCCCGGAGGTCACACGCGTGGATCTGCGCAGCGACGATCAGGTGCTCGCCCCGACGGGCATCCCTGAGATGGAAGCGTCCAACATCCGCAATTTCCGCCGGTTCGTGATCGAAATCGAGGTGAAACGCCCATGAAGATGCCCTCACTCAATTTCTTGAAGACCGAGCGGATGCAGGTGTTCCTCATCCTGTTGTTCATCATGGTCAGCGCCTTTCTGACCATACGTTTCGTTGTCCTGCCCCAGCGCGAGATGGCGGAAAACAACCGGGCCGTCCGCGAACAGCTCGAAGGCAGCCGCTACGCCAAATTCGCGATCAGCAACATGCTGGCCATCGCCAACCACGAGTCGGCAAACCTGACCGTCCTTTCAAACGAATGGGCGCACATCGCCGAACGTCTCTCAACGTTCCCCAATCAGGCCGTCATGCGGAACACGTCCGTCAACCGCATCGACTACAAGGTGCAGCTCTACGAGATCCGCCAGCGCCTCCAGACCAAATCCGACGAGCTGAAAATCCAGCTCATGCCCACCGAGTTGGGGCTCGACGAGACGCTCACCAGCGGCGACGCCATCCGCGAGCGCATGATGCAGCTCAAGGCCGTCGAGAAGCTCGCCGACCTCACGCTCGACAGGCAGATCCAGCGGCTCGTCGAGATCTACCCGCTCCCTCCGGTCGAGCACAAAGACAAAAAAGGAAGAAAGACTTTCGAGGAATACCCCGTCCGCATCGAGTGCGACGTGGACTTCGAGCACCTCTACACCTTTTTCCAGTCGGTCTTCGAGGAAGGCCAAGTGTTCACGTTCCGCAACCTTCGTATCGAGTCGGGGCCGACCTTCGACTCCAAACTGCGCGTCAAGGCGGTCTTGTCCGCCTTGATCTTTGAATGAGGAGGCTCGTATGGATAATCTCTGGAAATGGGTCATGCACCTCAACGCCAAGGTCTTCTGCCTTGCCGCCACCATCGTTTTCTTCGTGACGGCCGCATGGTGCGGTTTCAAACTCATCGCACCGCCCGAGCCGTTCAGGTCGGGAGACCAGGGCATGCAGAGCGAGTTGTCCCCCGGCTGGGAGATCGGGTTGCTCGGGCTGGTGTCAAACCAGCTTGAGACCACCACGCTCGCGATCCCCGTGGATCCGTTCCGCCCCACCATCGAGGCGATCTTCACGAACGAGACCGAGCGCGCCGCGTTCCTCAAGGCCCTCAAAGCAGCCCAATCCGCCGCGGCAGGCGCGGGCGGCGCGGCAGGTGCTAAGAAAGAGGACCCGTTCGCGCATCTCCGCAAGAAGGATGCCGTCCCGGGCGCACTGGTCGGCCCCGACGGTCAGCCGATGATCGTCCCTAAGATCTCCTTCCTCGGGTTCTTCCAGCGCCCCGACGGCACGCAGGCGGCCATGTTCCACGACTCGGCAGAGAACACCGCCGTCTTCTACGACGCGGGCAAGCAGGTGCGCGGCGTGGACATCTTGAGCGTCAGCCTGCGGGAAGCCGTGATCCGGCTCCCGGACGGCACGACCCAAAAGCTCGAAATCGGCGGGAAGCCGGCCGAACTCCCGGCGGAACCCGCCAAAGCCCCCCCGAAGAAAATCGTCCAAGCCGCGCAGGCGGTTAAGCCGGGGCAGAAGGGCGCCGCCGCTCCGCAGCAACGTCCGAATCAGCGGCGTCAGTAGAGCCAGCCGGAACCGCAGTGTGTTTATCCCACAACCCTTATCAAGAACAACAGCCTAATGGAAAACTCCAGCCAAATCCGATATTACACCGAAGAACTCGTCGTGGAGGCCACCCAGAGACTCGTCGAGAAGGGCCTCCTCACCCTCGACAAGCTCGGTGAGTTGCAGGGACGCGCCGCACTCACCCTTCAGGGCGTCGACCGCCTGCTCGTCCAAGAGGCGATCGTCAACGAAAAAGACCTGCTCCAAATCTTTTCCGAAGTCAGCGGCATCCCGTTCCACAATATCGGCGATTTCAAAATCGAGCAGGAGGCGATCGACAAGGTTTCGGCGAAGGTTGCCCTGCGGCACCGGATCGTGCCGCTCACCTTTCAGAACGGCATCCTCCTTCTGGCCGTCTGCCGCGTCCCGAACCTGACCACCGTGGACGGGTTGCGCATGGTGCTCGACGCGGGCATCGAATTCGTCCTCTGCCCCGAAAGCGACGTCTCCATGTCGCTCACGCATTTCTACGGTCTCGGCGCGGAAACCATCGACCAGTTGATCGCCGAAGCCGAAGCCATGGGGCAGGCAAACGCTGAGTCAGAAGAGGACATCTCAGTCCAGACGCAAGAGACCGGCATGGTGCGTTTCATCAACCTCATCATCGCTGAAGCCATCCGCATGGATTGCACCGACATCCACATCGAGCCCTTCGAGAACACGCTCCGCCTCCGCTACCGCATCGACGGCATCTTGCAGGAAATCCCCCTGCCGAAGGGCGTGGACAGGCTGCGCAACTCCGTCAGCTCCGCAGTCAAGATCATGGCTGCCATGGATATCGCGGAACACCGCAAGCCTCATGACGGGCGCATCAAGGTGCGCTGCGGGACGAACGATTACGACCTGCGCGTCTCCGTCCTGCCGACCGGATGGGGCGAGACCTGCTGTCTGCGTATCCTCAACCGCGGCACGATGAAGATCGATCTCGATACCCTCGGTCTCTCCCCTTACCAGCTGCCGAAGATCGCCAAACTCACCGAGCTGCCGCACGGCGTGATCCTGATGACCGGCCCGACCGGCTCAGGCAAGACCACCACGCTCTACGCCCTGCTCGCCCGTCTCAACCAGACCGGCACCAAAATCATCACCGTCGAAGATCCGGTCGAATACCAGATGCAAGGCATCAGTCAGGTGCAGGTACACAGCAAGATCGGCCTGACCTTCGCCTCTGTCCTGCGGTCGATCCTCCGGCATGACCCCGACGTCATCCTCATCGGCGAAATCCGCGACTCCGAGACCGCCGACATCGCCGTGCGCTCGTCGCTCACCGGACATCTCGTGCTGAGCACGCTGCACACCAATGACGCGCCCAGCGCGGTCACCCGTCTCACCGACATGGGTGTCGAGCCCTACCTCATCTCGTCCTGCGTCGAAGGCATCGTGGCGCAACGGCTC
>Ga0208244_101126_pt1 | contig 16817 bp, 8 predicted proteins | sample SubbioCR12Aug_5A_FD_184828 | JGI IMG/M metagenome (GOLD analysis project Ga0208244, IMG submission 184828) | Serpentinite rock and fluid subsurface biosphere microbial communities from McLaughlin Reserve, California, USA - CR12Aug_5A (SPAdes) | ecosystem: Environmental > Terrestrial > Deep... | reverse complement strand
CTGCATGCCCGTGTCGAATTTCTGAACACCGACCTGCAAATCGGCAGGGATGCCGCGCCGGGCCAGCATCCAGCGCAGGACCAGGGCGCGAGGCAGGCAGGTCATGGCGCGAGGGTGCAAGCGCGAGGCCAATTCTACCAGACGGTGCAGCCGCCTGGCCTCGAAAAAAGCCCCATCCACAAAAGAGTCTGATACCGGAGCGCGGGAAGGTATCCCGATGGATTCAGCGCTGCGCAGGCGCAGGAGTATCCAGAAAAAGAACAGCCCCAGCCAGGCTTCGGCCAGGGCAAACCAGTCGGACAGGGACAATGCGCGGGCCAGGGAAACCCTATGTTTGAGTGTATTCCAGTAAGTCATTTTCGACAAGGTCGGCCACCAGTTCCAGCAGATCGCGCTCCAACTCGGGCGCGGAAACATCATATTCTTCGAGCAGGTGTTCATAAGCCTGGCGCAAGGTTTGGCCTCCGCTGAGCAAGTTCCACAAGCGCGCGCCGACTTCCTGCAAGAGATAGTACTTGCTGGTGCGGGTATTGAGCAGGAAGGCGTCCTCGCCTACGACTGAAAAAGAGACGTGGGCGGGAAGGGAAAGTGGCGTGTCAAGGGTTAGCATAGGGTCTCAAGCAGTTCTTTCACCAGCGGCAGGGACTCGCGCCGGTGCGGGTAGGTCAGGCGGTAGGCGGGCAGGATTTGCCCGGCGCGGGCGCAAAACTCGAGGTGCTGGGCAAGCAATTCGGGCCAGAACATGCGCGTGCCAGCGGTATGGCTGAGCAGGGCCGTGACGGCCTCGGTAGCGGAAAGCGGTTCGAGGCGCGGGGCTTCGTCCGCCACGGTGGGGCTGACCAGGCAGAGCAGGTCGAGGGGCAGGCTTTCGGGCAGGTGCAGGGCGGGCTGCTGCTCTTCAGGCAGTTTCAACTGCGGGAAATGCGGCCAGGCAAGTACGCTCTCGCCTTCAAGCGTAACAGGCAGGATGTCATCGGCGACGCGCTGCCAGCCGGAGCGATGCAGGTAGCCCGCCAGGGTCGATTTGCCATAACCCGATTCGCCCAAAAAGGCAACCGTTTTCCCATTGCATCGGGCCGCGCTGGCATGCAAGCACCAGTTGGCGCGCATCGAGTGAGCGAGAACGAGGGCCGGCCCTTGCCGAATCTCAAGGTCGAGGCCTTCGAGCAGCTCATCTTCCCGGCCCGGCCGGGTAATCTCGCGCCCATCCGGGCTGATATGGAAGTCGCTGCCGCCCTCGACGCGCAGGAGGATGCCGGGGGTAACAGGCGACACTTCAATAGCACACTCGTCGTTACCTCCTAATAGTCCTATTGTGCGGATGCAAAAAGAAAATGCCGATGACATTGGGGAAATCAACATGGAGACTGTACCTGAAAATCGCTCATAATAACCAATCAAGCGAGTAGATTGTCCTCTTGATTACCAATTAGAGACAAGCCAGGATGCTTAATCAAACTGTCTTTTCAAATCACATCTTGCTGACCAGGTATATAAGTGCCAGGTAGCCGCGTAGTACTCTGCTGTTCCGGAGATCCGGAATCACCAATACCACCAGAACCACCAAGAGTCGCCGTGTGTAAGTCACCCAATATAGTTATTTGTGGTTTCTGATAAGGGCGTCGAACTGGCAAGATTCCTTCTGATAACAAGAAAATTTCGTTCATATTTAGCAATCTCCTTCAAAAAAAGGTTTATTCTTCAAAAACCATGTCTCAAAAGCGAGACACAACCGGGGTATTGTTAATAATTTACCATTTCTTCTTATTTTTTTATCACCTAGTTTCCAGGTAGACACAATCCATTCTTTCTTAACTGATTGATTCCAAAATGCCCCTGGCTTTTGGAAATACTCAATCAACCTAGTTTTTTCCTTTTCAAAACCATACAAATAAAAAGCAGCCAAATCTATACGCAAAAATGAGACCCGAACTGGCTCAGGCAGCAGCCCTTTCATAGCCTTTCTCAAAACGCGTTTATATAAGCCGCGATAATATAATTGATAGGCGGGTAAGGACATCGCAAATTCCACCAAACGGCGGTCACGATAAGGGTCACGGGTCTCAACCATAAAGCGGCTGGTGTTTAGCACATCCGTTAACATGCCATAATTTACATTGTCGCCAACCAAATGTTGATTTCGCTTAGCAGGTTGGTCGCACTGAACACCAGGCTTGGATAAGTGTTTTGCAGACTGCGGTGTCAACCATATTGGCGGCCTTGATTTGCGCCGAACCGTACGCAAAATCGGAATGGCATTCATAAGATTCCGAATCACCGGTTGGACATGACCATTTTGCAGCAACCAAAGTAACCCTACATAATAAGCATGCTTTAAAAATTCCTGACCCGCTTCCTTATAATATCCATCTTCTAGTAAGTCAGCGAGCCAATAGTTGCCACCAAGATACAGCAAATCCCCAAAACTTCCGGTCAGGATAACCCGTATTTTGTTCTGGTTGGCCGAGCGGTAAGCGCGTTCCTTCATTGGAAAGTACAAATCCTGCATTGGGTAACTCGCGTTATGGGGCCAGTCTTGCCAGTTTTTGAAGGGCCAGACATCATCGCAAGGGATTTGGATTGAATTCAGGTTCCATTTATCAACCATCAGGTTGATAAATTCCCGCTCATCCGATGCGGTAATTTCATCAAAAACATACGAAATTGTGGTCAATTGTTGGGGGGCTATCATGCGGGCGGCGAGGCTGGCGACCGAGGTCGAGTCCAGGCCGCCACTCATCAGGACGGCAACCGGCGTGGTGGAACGCATGCGACAGCGAACACTCTCTTCGAGCAAGTCGCGGAAATGGTCGGCGTATTCCTGGTCGGTTTTGTAGCGAATTTTGCGTTCATAATCCGGCTGCCAGTAACGCTGTAAGCGTAATCCATGTTCACTAATCAGTATAACGTTTGCGGGCAGGAGTTCAATAACATCTTTGAACAGGGTTTGTCCATCCGGCGTGGCCCGCAAGGCAAAGTAATAAGCGACAGCGCGTTCATCCAGTTCAACCGGCGCCGATTGAGCGCCAACCACCGCCCAGGGTTCGGAGGCAATCATTACCCGGCTACCCTGCTGGGCGTAGAACAGGGTGCGGTCGCCGAGATGGTCGCGGGCGCAGAACAGGGTGTGACTGCGCTCATCGAAGATGACAATGGCAAACTCACCGATGAAGCGTTCGACACAGCCCTGCCCCCAGGCGGCGTAGGCGCGCAGAACAAGAGCGGCATCGGAGAGCGAGCGGCCTTCTTCGGCGGAAATCGAGAGGGCGGCGAACAACTCTTCGCGATTATCCAGGCGGCCATCGAAGACCAAGGTGAAGGGCAGGCCGTCCAGCTTGAGCGGCTGGCGTTCACCGTCTTCTTCGGGGGTGGTCCAGAAATGCCAGTGGCCCATCGCCAGCGGGCCGGAGATAAAGGTATCCTGCCCGTCCGGGCCGCGGTGCGAAAGGCGCTCCATGACGCGTTCGAGCAAGCCCGGCTCAAGCGGGCCGCCAGAACGGTCATAGAGAACGGCAAAAGCGCTCAAAACAAAATTCCTTTTTTGCAAAATGCCCCGAAGGCCCCCGGAAAGTGGTAAGACAAACCGGGGGAGTCCTTCGGGACGTTGCAGCCAAACTAAGGCTCGATGACCAGAGCCGGGTCGCCCATCAGAGTCCAACCCAACAACACATCCAGTAGTTCAGGGTGGGTCTGGGCCAGTTTAGATTTGGACTGCTGCAAGGCATCGCCGATGGTCATGCCCGGCTGCACCATGCGTGGGGTGAGAATTTCGCCCAGCAAATGCTCTGAGCGCACATCGGTCAGGGTGACAGCGCCGAGCACGGCGGCAGCCCCGCGGTCACCGGAAAACAACAGGCTGTGAACCAGGTAGTTGTTGGCCGGGTCAATATAGTAGGTGTTCCAACAACCCCACTGAACAGCCACAAACGGCCGCCCCGTGTTGGTCAACGCCGACGCATGCGAAGTGCTGAACAGGTTGTTGAAGGTCCAGGCCGCAGGGCCGCTGTGGCCGGTGAACGTGACCAGGGCAGTCCCCTGGTTCATACCTTGCAACAACTTCAGACGCGCATCTGCAACCTGCAGGTTATCCATGTGCAGGCTCTGTATCGACCACCCAGACGGCATACGGGTTTCCATGCCACGGCTGATGGCCTTGAATGACACAGAACCATCATGTTTATCGGTTGCAAACAAAGCGGTACGGCCGTAATCCTTGGCCTGGTAATCGAGGGTTTTCTGAATCATCAGGTCAAGCTCGGCAGCCGTCCGAACCGGGAAGCGACCAATCGCCAGGTCGGGCAGGTTATCACCATTCAGGTCTGTGTATAGCGGGTCGACCGGAACAGAGCGGGCAATGGCACCAGTGGCAATATAGAGCGAAGGAATAAAACTGACACTGCCGCGCCCGGTATAGTTGCGATAATCGTAAGTATCGCCACCCACCAGAAGGACGTAACGCGTGCCCAGATTTTTGGCCGCATAGGCAACATAGTCTTTGATGGCTTGCGGATCAAAAACACCATGCGTGTACTGTGCGTACAGGTCGTTGACATCGACAACGCTGACCGTCAACCCCTGGGCGCGCCGAGCCGCAAGCAGCGGTTCAAGACCGGCGACAAATGCCGGGTGCGAAATCACCAGATACTCAGCCGGGCTCGACAAGTTGGCCTTCAGGCGGGTTGCCTCCAGCCCGGGTTGGTAAAGGCTTTCGGCTGCTGAAACCAGGTAGGTAGCAGAAATCCTGTGTCCGGGGAAGGTCGCCACAAAAGTGCCCGATTTTGCTTCCATCACACTGACCTGCCGAATGCGTACCGGACCACTCTTTGTCAGGCGATAAACAACCACATCTTTCGTCGGCAGGTTGGTTACCCTAAAGGTATCGCCCTTAGCAGTGAAGGTCAGTCGTCCAGATTCTGCACGGAAGGCGCGCGGATAGCTTACGCTGAATTTGTCGAGGTTGACCATGTCCCAGCGAAAACCCGTATCGCCCGGAAGGGTAAGGGTCAGAGTATTGGCGCCTTCACGCAACAGACCGGCAGGCAGTGTTAACTTGATAGTCTTTTCGACCAGCCCGTCAAAATATTCATCTGCCAGTTGTTCGCCGTTCACACTCACCAAAAGGTGGTGGTCGGGGCTTTGCTCCCAGTTGGTAACCCCCCAAACCACAAGTTCAAGCGAGGCGGTCGCGCCGACATCAGCCAAGCCAGTGACAGTGAAGGGGAAATTCCAGCTCTTCGGCGTCGTATAAACCAGCATGGAGGTGTCGTACCAATTATCATCGCCCGGCGCATAGTTTGCAAAGGCGCGCTGTCTGTTGACTGCCAGTGTTTCCGTGTAAAAAGATGGAATGGCCAGGCGCGTTCGAGACACGACATTACTGGTCTGCACACGCTTCACAGCCGCCGTGTTCACCTGCACCGTATAGATATTGGTGTCTGTATAAAGCGTATCAAGAGCCTCGCCGTAAAACTCGAAGTAACTCCCCGGGCCAAACTTGGCCTTGCCAACCATGTGAATGGGAACATCTACGCCGCGATTGGTCAGGGTAATCTTGGCTAGCGGTACGCCTGCCAGTTCCAGGCCAGCCTTGCGCAGCATCTCGTATGTAACGCGGTAAATACCCGTGCGATTGACCTTGAGATTCAAAGTACTGTCCAACAATGGAACGGGCATGCCCTGGTTGTTGGGACGGAAGGCCGCAGCCGGAATTTTGGCGCCAGACAGGATATTGTTCTGGCGCTTGGCAACGCCCGCCGCAAACTCTTTTGCAACCTCGGCCCTGGAAATTTTATCTGCGCGAACACTTTCCCGGCTGCCAACAGGCTGGCCAAGATTAAACGGCCCATGCAAGCGCGTCTCGCCAAAGATGCTGACATCCTCAATGTAGAAAACATTGCCGGCAACATCCACACTGTAGGCATAGTCCTGACGCTCTAGCGAATCGACCACCCGGGAAGGAATCAACTCCGGATTAATCTGAATCTTGCGATTACGCTCAACCACATACAAATTGAAGCCGACATTGGCTGTTTCGGTGGCCGTCGACCATTCGAACTGCACCGTGCTGCCATTACGACGGGCAATAAAGTAAGACAGGGTAATCGGGGTGGTGGTTCCGCCATTGATTTCCCAGCGATAATCCTCCACCTCACCATTGGAAGCCACTCCCGAATAGGCAAAGGCTGAAATAACTGGTCTTTCAGGGAAGAGACGGAAGCGCGCATACAGGAATCCGTCACTCAGGCCTTCCGGCACGCTAATCTGGAAAGTCTGGTTGGTGCCGCCAGAAACGGCGCGGTCGAGCACCATTTCGCCGGCGTCGGCAAAATCGCCGTCGCGGTTGAAGTCAACCCAGCCGACCAGCCAACCCGAGCCAACGATGTCAAATTCAAGCGTGCCTGTGCACCAGCCAGCCACACAGGCGCCGCCTTCGCCAGTGCCGGTGTCCCAACTGTCGCTAATAACCACACGAACCCCGTCGTCAGATGTATCAGCGTTGGCCGCAGTCGAAGGCTGGCCATTGGCATCCACCAGGTCGCCTTTGGCGTCTCCGGCGATACCAAAGTAAAGGTTCGGGATGTCAGGAACAAGATGACGGGGGCCATCGGGCGTACCTTCAAGAAGGGTTGAGTAAGAGGCTGGCAGGTCACCAAAATCATAGTCACCATCCAGCTTGAAGGCAAAATCAACATTGGTGACTGATGTATTTTCTGGCACTTCTACGACCTGGTAAACCGCCAGGATAGTGCCGTCCAGGTTAAAGGTGGCAACCAGGGCGTCTGCGGGAGTATCATCCGCATCGGTCACCAGGTTTAAGCCAGCCTGCGGCGCACCAATGGCAACAATATAGTAAACGCCATCTGGCAAGTTGGCAAACGAATAATTACCCGAATCATCCGTATTTGTCACGGCCACCTGCGTGGTCTCACCAGGGTCAATGATACCGTCATTGTCCAGGTCATCCCACAGGTACAGATAGACGGTAACACTCTCGTAAGGCGTTTCGCCCGTACCCGTGCCGCTGCCAGTCCCGTTGCACAAGCCATCCGTATTGGTCGTATTGAGGCAGATTGTGCCGCTCAAAGCGCCATCGCCTCCGTACTGATATCCGAAGTCAGCATCCAAATTGAGAGAGTCGATCTCGCCATCGCATCCGCTGGGGAGCGTCGGACAGCCGCCAACATTGGTGACACCACCACCAGACAAAATAACTGTTGTCTGGCTGTCGTTGCTGCCATCGGGGTCATACGTGTTTAGCAAATTCGCTGGGAAATCAGCATCGCCGGTAAACACAGAAACGATGTACTTGCCATCAGGAATATCCTGGAAGGTGTAATAACCGTCCACATCCGTTGTTGCAGTGGCATATAACGCGCCCAGTTCGCCGACGTCAAAAATACCATCGTCATTGCTGTCGTTCCAAACATACAGGCGCACATCAACATTGGCAATTCCTGTTTCGCCGAGGTCGCTGCGCCCATTGCTGTTGCTGTCCACCCATAAGCGGTCGCCAATTACACCAAGCGGCAAGAAGCCAAAATCAGCGCCCATGTAATTGGTGCCCGGGAATATTTGCATGCCGGTACGGGCATCGCAAGACGCATAAAATCCGCTCCAGGGTTCAGGAGAAGTGGTACAGGCAACACCATCAACATCCGGGTCGCCGGTCAAGGTTCGGCTATAAACCGGGTTCAAAATCTCTGGCGTGTTCTCATCGAAATCATGGTCGATATACTGACCCGTCTCAATCACTGCCACGTATTTATTGGTTGGAAGGCTGGTAAACAGGTATTTTCCATTGGCGTCTGTCACTGTTGTCGCATATGGCGAAGCAGATAACGCTTCGCCCGGGTCATAACGACCGTTGTTGTTGGTGTCTGTAAAAGTGTACAGATACACTATTACATCTTCGATGCCAGATTCATTGTAGTCCTGGTCGCCATTACCATTTGCATCCCAATAGACGGTGTCTCCGAAGCGGCCCAGGGGCACATAACCAAAGTCTGCCAGCAAGTAAGCCTGGCTGCCCGTAACAGTAACCTTGTGCAGACCATCTTTGACAGAGTCAGGGTCGCCGCTGACCAGCAAGCCATCCAACGCATTACCCGACGCAAAATTGCTGTTCGCAACTTGAACAATATAAGTACCGGCAGCGAGATTTTCAAACAGATACTGGCCGCTTGAGTTGGTCGTCGCTGTCGCAACCAGGGCGTCAGCAAGGGGGTCAATAATTCCATCGCCATTCTGGTCCTGGTACAAGTTAACCGCCACGCCAGAAATTCCAATTTCTGTCAGATTACGCACGCCATTGCCATTGTTGTCATACCAGATGGTATCGCCTATCGAGGCATATCCGCGCGGACGGTAGCCAAAGTCAATGTTATCAACGCTCACGGTTGCCAGGGTAACCGAGGCAATACCATCCGGTGCCCCCTGGGGGTCTGCTGTAATCTCATAACCGGCGGGAATGGTCGAACTATTAACACGCACAACATATTTAGCGCCATCGCCGACAAGGCCAGCGAAATTATACTGACCACCCGCATCGGTAATCGCCGTGTCAATAAGAGGTTCGCCACTATCGAGAACGCCGTTGCCATTGGTATCACGGTACAGGTAAACCGTCACATTGGGTATTCCCTCTTCGCCGACATCCTGGCTGCCATCCCCGTTCCAGTCCACATAGACCGTATCGCCAATCGACAAACCGCTCACATAGCCAAAATTGCCGGCGTTGGTCACAGCATTATTGGTAACAGAAACTGTTGTTCGGTTATCGCAGGATGTGCATTGAACATTCGGCTGGTCAGGGTCGCCCGTCTGGCTGGTGCCGGACGGTGGGATCACCTCAACGTAGTAAGAACCCGCTGCCAGGTTGCCGAAGGCATAACGCCCGGTCGAGTCGGTTGTGGCTTCAACTGCTCCAGGAGTCGAGGCATTGCATGGGGTGGTCGTGCACAGGTAAACCTTTACACCGGCAATGGGTAACTCGTCGTCATCCCAGATGCCGTCGCTGTTGGCGTCGTTCCAGACATAGCCCACCACTGCGCCCTGGTTGTCCGCATTGTCTTGATAACCAAAACTGACTCGCGTAATGTTCTCACCGCTTACTCCATTGCTGATTGCGTTGATGTATGTCAAGCGTTGGTCATCCGGGTACCAGACGCCATCACAAGTATCTGGAGTCGGACAACTGATGCCGCTTCCGGTACCGCTTGTATCACCATTTGGGCGATTGGGTTGCGCCCTGCGAGATGCCGCGTCGCCAAACCCGGGTGGCAGTGTGGTTTCATCGACTTTGACATTGTAAAACCCATCGCGGAGGCCTTCGAAAAGATAAGCGCCATTTGCATCGGTATAAGCCGAAACCACCACGGTCCAGGTGCCACCCACGCTGGCGCAGGTGCTGCTACCACTCGCTACACTCAACGGAATAGCAAGGCCGCTGATACTGTTGACGCATTTGTATAAATCTACCTTGACGCCGGGAATAAACGTATCACCGGTGTTGTAGCCCGTGCCAGTCGGCGCAGTGCCCGTCCAGCCACTGTTATTGGTGTCAGCCCAAATCACACCACCTATCGAACCAGACACGTTGATGCCAACTTGGGCGGTGTCACTTTTATCATTGGTGTCCCGGCCGCTGACGAATTTGGCTTCAGTCACACTAGCTTCATTAATCGTGCTAGAAATCGGCGCCAGGGCGCGAAAAGTAACCAAAACAGATTTCTTTCCACCCGAATAGAGCGGGCCCAGGTTGTTCCAGGTCAGCGTGCCGACCGTGTTGGGGGCTGTACCGCTCAGGCTTACCAGAGAAACCGGTGGTTCAGCGCTGAAAAACTCGAGCAAATCTGCGTCATAGGTATCTGTAAGCGGCAGGGGGTTGATGGTGCTGTCGCCATCGGCGCAGGATGTGTCCGTTGTGGTTACCCGGAAACCAAGCGCATCAATCGCAATACCACCGCCATCCTGTCCACCTGCTTTATTCGGCTCCACCGACATGGAAAGCGAGGCAAAATCATTCCAGTCCCATGAACCGCCTGGCGCGCGCGCGGCAGGAATTTCGCGAACCAGGTTGCCTTTGCTGGCAACAGTAGGCGCAACCGCGTTAGATTCAACTGTGTTGAACGTGGTAGACCAGGGGTTACCGCCGACAAGCACAGTACCTGGCACAGCGACAATCAACGTATCATCTACCAAAACCTGGTCAAAATACAAATTTGCCAATATTTCAACCTTGCTGATGCCCACCGTACGACCACCGCCATTGTATGATGAACCGGTCAAAACTTTGTTGCTGCCTGTTGCAAAGTTGCCAGTGGCATATGACAAATCGGGCGAGCCAATAGCATTGTTGGGATTTACGAAATTTTTTGGGCTGGAGAGCGTCGAGGCGCTTCCGGCCCAAACTGTGTAAACACAATTGCCAGCAGACGTGCCATCGCCAGCGCCGTTATTAATTAAGTCAATCCTGAATGTAACCAACTCATCAACGACTGCGGGGTTGGGGGATTGCAAAATTTTATCCACCAGCAAGGTTGGCCCAAAGCCAAAATCAGCGCCGGTGTAATTAACCCCACTTCCCAGGTCAATTGCATACACCTTGGTGGTCGTAATCACACTGTAACCATCAGGCAGGCTTGAGTCGGCCGTGTTGACAGTTACGATGTAATCGCCTGCTGGCAGATTTGAAAACGTATAATTGGGGGTGCCGGTGCCAGATGTGTCCAATTCTGCCAGCAGTGGCTCACCAGGGTCGAGAACGCCATTTCCATTGCTGTCAAAATACAAATAAACCGCTACGCCAGGGATACCCAGTTCTCCCGCCTGGCTGCCATCAATATTGTCGTCGGCCCATACACGGCCACTAATTGAACCGGTGCCGTTCACGAGGGTTGTGGCCGTGTCATCTGTAAAGCAGGATGCATTACCGTATTGCAGGCAGGCTGTATTCTCTACCAGCGGAGAAGATGTGTAGGTGTTCAGAACATATGCAGAAAAAGAAACCGTTCCGGTTACCGGCGCTCCGCTGGCCGGGCTGACAACAGGCTCCTGCGCCCACCATTGAATTTTGACCAGGTTGCCAGGCGCCGTGCTGGCAACTGTTCCAGGGTCTACGGCAGACCAGGTTAAACCACTGTTGGTTGAGAAAAGTACTGTCGCAGGAATTAAACCTAACGAATAATTTCCCATGGTGATTGACGCACTGGCGCTACCGCCAACATACTGCGTGCCCGCCGGTACTGTATCTGCAATAACCAATGGCAGACCCAAAGAAGGATTGCCTACAGTAACCGTATCATTATTATTAGTATCAACGTCTGGCAATGAAAAAGTCAGGGTGTAATTAATGGTCCCAAGTTGAGGCGTGCCTCCCGCTTGCACCCGGGCATCTTGAACCCCATTCACGGCATCTGTCTTTTCTATGGTCATGTTGGATTGGCGGCTCTGCAAAGGCGGAATGCCTGCACCGAAGTCGCCATTGAATTTCTCGTTGTCGTAGCCCGAGGCAACTTCCTGGTAGGGAGTCAGGTTGGCAGTACAGGCGCCATCCAGGGCGGCATATTCGTAATAGACCAGGCCAACCGCGCCAGTATTGTTGGACGGGATGTTTTCGAAATACATCTGGTCTACAAAAGGAATCAACAGCTCAGTGCCGTTATTTAACTTAACAATCACAATGCCATAGGTGCGAACCAGGCGGAAACAGCCAGGGTCATAACTGGACGGGTCGCCAATCGGCTGCAACCAGATGTTTCGGTCAGGTACAAAATCGCCATTGTTGTCGAAACCCTGGCCAACATTGCCCAGGTCATACCAGATACCCTGGCTGGTGACCGTCTGGCCGGGATACACCGTGCTCGTACCGCTGGGGGTGATGGTGTCCCAGCCCAAAACTTGCTCGATGGCATCGACATATTGCTGCGGCACCTTGTTGTCACCATTCGGCCAGATTTTGTTGGCCTGGGCCGAAATCTCATTGCGCATGGTTATGGGGCGCCAGTAGTAAGAATTGGGAACGCTGGCAGCATTCGCCCAGAAAAAATAGGGAAGCCACAGGTCGTCATTGGGTTTTACGCCCCCCGCCACCGAAACCCAGTTCCCATTAACCTTGGCCTTGCGAGGATAGGAAATCAGCCAATATTGGGTACGGCATTCCCCAGGGGCAAGCGTACCGATGAAGCGGGACGCATCCTGCTGTGCGGAGGCAGTGCCCGATTCCTGCTTTAGCGCAAAGAAACGGACCGGGTCACCATAATCCACTTCCGTAACTGTTCCGGTAAGGTGTGGGTGTTCCGCATTAAAATTGCTATCAGTTGACCCGTTTCGAACCGGATATTGTCCGGGAATCGCATCCCCTAAGGTGCCATCCTGATTTCCGTCGTAATTACCGATGTAGGCCCAGACGTTGGTCATTGTTGAACCAGTGCTGTTGCAAAACTTTGCGCCTACCGTGGCAGAAGCAGGCCCATAAGACGAAGGCGAGAGAACATTTGAGTCAACCACCAGGTTATAAGCAACAATCGGCTCAATGGCCAGTCCATTATTCACATAGACAGGGTAAGATGGGTTGGCATATCGGTTGGCAGCAAAGAGTCCCGTTGCAGGGTCAAAAGTGCGTGAGGCGCCGCGCCCAACCGTAAACGGCTCAGAAACAAAAACGTCAGCACCTGGTGACGCAAACATCTCCTGCGCAGCAACAGCAAAACCGTTTGGCGCCGGCTCAGGGCCAGGGGCCGCAAGAAACTCGATTGCCGGGGCTCCTGCGACAGCCGTATCGCTGGCGGCAAAAGCAAACCCTTGTGGCGGAACCAGGGTAAAAACATAAATAAATAAAAACAAAACACGAAAGAAAATTTCCACCTTCTGTTTCATAATACAATCCTCCACTGAAAATCAAAAAAAGACACGATTTAGGTATTAAAAGAGCGAAACCAACCATATGCAGTCGGTTTCGCTCTTGCTCTCTGTTAAACAAAGAACGAAACCATCCACACATGCGGCCGGTTTCGCTCTTGCTCTCTTGAACCGCCCCCCAAGAAACAGGTTAGCGACCAATCATCGGTTCAAGGTCATTGCATCCGCTCTAACAAAACAAATATTTAATTTTTGAATTTCTATATCAAATTCTATATATCATTCTAAATGATATTGATTGCCCTAACAATGGGCGCGGATTATCAAAAATGTCAGGAGAAGGGTGATTTGCGCATCACCCGCCTGATGAATATGCAAGGATTCACCTAACGGGATTTTGGTTTTATGGCCGCCAGCAGGGTGCGAAGGCCGTCTGCCGCTATTCCAAGCCAGCGGCGCAGGTAGGCATACGGCAGGAGAAAATCATACCGAAGCCGGTAGCGCCAGCGCATGTAAGCCGGGGAAGGAGCCAGGAGCGCCAGAAACAACCGGATTCTCGCGGGCCAGGTTAGTGAGCGCAGTTTCCGGCTTTCGAGCAGGATATGGGTGGCGGGCGGCAACTGCTTGAGCGCAACCAGCGGCTGGTGACGGTCAACAACCCCGGCCAGGGACAAACGCACCCGGGGCGGGAGCGGCGTCTCGAACAGCTCGCAGGCCTGCTCGAGGGCCGCCGCCAGGGCCGAGGTCCACTCGAATTCCCGCGCCTGGCTCAAGAGCAGGGTCCAATCCAGCCGCCCTGCATAAACTGCCAGAAGGCGGTCAAGGTCATAGAACCAGCGCAGCGGGGCCGAATGTCCGCCGTGTTGCAGCATGGCGTGCGCAGCGGCATACAACACCTGGGCGGTCGGGGAAAGCATCAGCAACCCGCCGGGGGCTTGCAGGGGTTCGGTTTGCGACCAGAACCAGTCGACCGGCACGGCATAAACATAGGCGCGGTCGGCCACCAGGCTGTGGTGCAGTTCGAGAAACAGGCCGTCTTTTTGCAGCAACACTTCATGCGAAAGCAGGTCATTCAGACCGGGCGCGGCTTCGGGGTAGGACTGCCCAAAGCCCAGGCCGCGCGCAATCGCAAGGGCAGAGTCCATCTTTCCCGCCGGAATCAGCAGGTCGAGGTCGCCCAACGGTCGCAGGCCAATATTGGGGTAAATGGTCAACGCAAAACAGGCGCCTTTGAGCGCCACGGCGGGGATTCCGGCTTGCGCAAAGGCTTCGCCCAGGCGGGTCATCTCGGCCAACAGGCGTTGGTTGTGCTGCCAGGTGGAAAAATAAGCCCCACGCAGGCGCTCGCGGTCAGGCGCATCAAGCAGGCTGAACTCGCCCGACTGCGACAGGTTCCAGTACAGCAGGGGAGCAAGCCCTTCGGCATCGAGATGCGCCAGGAAAGACTCACGCTCCACGGGGGACAGGGACTTCCAGACCTGCAAGTCGAAGGCGGTCAGCAGGCGCGCCAGGGCCTGCTTGCCGGGGTGCTGGTTCATCGCTTATCCGTCCCACGGGGCGCGGGCCGACGCGCCGCCTGACAGCCGGGCGCGGATTGGCGCGGCCAGTTCTGGCAGCAGGTCGGCAACAGCGGCCAACATGCCAAAGTTTCCGGCCAGCATCATATCGCCAAAGGGGACGGCAAAGTAGGGGCGCAGGCGAAGCGCAGGCTGAAACATCGAGCGGCGCGGCCCGCTGACGGCCACGTCCCAGCCGCCCTGGCCCAGTTCGAGCGGGGTTGCGCCATAGACCAACGCGCCGTGCCCGTTATCGTCGAAAACGTCCTGATGGGTCAGGCTGCCATCGGCCAGTCTTAATAGAAGCGATTCGAGTTTTGCCAAATCGACTTCGCCGGTGTGATGCTCGAAGACGGCCTCGACTCCGGTCTCGCCCAGCCGAAAGGCCAGGCAGTGGAAGTTGCCCATGTTGACAATCATCTTGCGCGGGCGGGCGGCAACCTGCGGGTCGAAGTTCGCGCCCAGGATGGCCGCCGGGGCGGTATCCATGACGATGAGCGGAGCCTGCACCTCAGCGGCCGAATCGGCCACGGCTTGCAGGCGGGTCATGATGGGCGGGACGTTGCCGGAGAGAAAGGCAAAGGACGAGAGCGCGTTGCGGGCGCGCAGGCATTGGTCGAGATAGTCGAAGCGAAACTGGCGGTCAGAGATTTCGGGCGGGGCATCGCCATGGTCGAAGACGGCCACACAGACAGCGGCCAGGTCGTCAAGCGAGACGCCATAGCGCGCGAAGGTTTCGGCAATCAGCGGAAAGTCGAAATCCCTGAGTTCGACGCGCTCGATGTGCGACTTGCGTCCCAGGCTATGGGCTTCGTCTTCCGAAACAACCGTCACGCCCATCGCCTCGATCCTGGCGGGGTCGTCGTCAAGGGTTTTGGCGGCCTCGGGGGTGGCGTAGACGGGAAATCCGGCGGCGGCGTGGTCGCGGGCAGCCCAGGCCGAGGGACCGCCGCCCATCAATTTACCGGTCAATAGCAATGGGGCGCGAAGCCGCGTCGCGTCCTTTATCCGACGGTGAATCATCATGGTCGGGGAGGGCAGCACCAGCTTGAAGCCGTTTTCGATATCCAGGTTTGAATCAAAAAGAAAAATATCCTGCGTACCGGTGCCAACGTCAACGGTCAGGATTTTCATTTTTTGCGCTTTTCCACTTGGACAAGAATAAATTGGGCGACGGCCATGCCGATCCAGGCTAGCGAGGCAATAAACAGAAACGGGATGAAAAGCATCAAGGCCCAGAACATTTCGCCGCGGGCAAATTCCCACCAGGAGCAGGGCCATTGGCCGTCGGTGAAGCCATAACAGGTTCCGTTCCAACTGGCGGCGGTTGAAGCCAGACCGGCAACCGGAATGAGCAGGCACAACAACAGGCCGATAGCCAGGAAAATCAGTTTGATGATGCGGAAGGCGCGATGCATAGGGGCTAGTTTAATCCATTTTCGAAAGTTGTTTGGTTTCAGAAAACTTCTTTAGCCAGCACTGGCTGTCGAAGGCTTTCTGGAAACCCAGGGCCTGGTAAAAGGCTTCGCCCTCGCAGTACCCAGACGTTTGCGAAACATCTTATCATGCCTTTTCATAATTATTTGCCTGGTTGCGATAGAGTTGCCCGGTATAATCCCTTTCATAGAAAATTGGGTTTTGCCAAGAACGACTTTCAAGGAGCCCCTCATGCAACTGACCGGAACCTTCCTCGACGAAATCTCGCACGACATCCCGCACCAGAACTGGGGACCGGCCGAATGGGCGCGCGACTTCGACTCGATGCGCGCCATCGGCATCGATACCGTCATCCTGATTCGCTCCGGGCACCAGCGCTGGCTGACTTACCCATCGGATGTCTTAATCAGCCGCGAGGGATGTCACCGTCCGCCACTCGATTTGGTGGATATGTTCCTGGCCCTGGCCGAAGAGCGCGGCATGGATTTCTATTTTGGGACGTATGACTCGGGTCGCTACTGGGCCGAGGGCGACTTCCAGAAGGAGGTCGACCTGAATCGCGCCGTTGTCGATGAAGTCTGGGAAAAATACGGCGCGCGGGCGGCCTTCAAGGGCTGGTACCTGACCCAGGAGGTCAGCCGGCGCACGAAGGGCATCATCGACCTGTACGCCACGATGGGCCGCCACTGCAAGGAAATTTCAGGCAACCTGCCTGTGCTGATTTCGCCCTGGATAGACGGCGCGAAATCGGTCAGTTCGTATGACGCTGATATCGTCAAAACCGACGGCATCAGCCTGGCGGAGCACGAGGCCGAATGGGGCGAGGTCATGGCGGGCATCTCCGGCGCGGTCGATATCGTCGCCTTCCAGGACGGGCACGTCGATTTCCACGAACTGCCCGACTTCCTTTCAGTCAACAAGGCCCTGGCCGACAAGTACGACCTGCGCTGCTGGACCAACTCGGAA
>Ga0208244_101125_pt1 | contig 16869 bp, 18 predicted proteins | sample SubbioCR12Aug_5A_FD_184828 | JGI IMG/M metagenome (GOLD analysis project Ga0208244, IMG submission 184828) | Serpentinite rock and fluid subsurface biosphere microbial communities from McLaughlin Reserve, California, USA - CR12Aug_5A (SPAdes) | ecosystem: Environmental > Terrestrial > Deep... | reverse complement strand
CACGACGCGCTCAGCGGCCGGGCCGGCCTGCTCTACCTGTTCGACAACGGCGTGGCCCCCTACCTGAGCTACTCGAATTCCTTCAACCCGAATTCCTTCCAGGACGCGGCCGGCAAGCCCCTGAAACCGACCGAAGGAGAGCAGTGGGAATTGGGGGTGAAATACCAGCCCACGGGCAGCCGCAGTCAGTTGACCGCCGCCTGGTTCGACATTACCCAGCGCAACCTGGCATCGAAACAGCCGCAGGATCCCTTCTGGACCGCCATCGGCGAAATTCGCGCCAGGGGACTGGAGCTGGAAGGCCACCTGCAGGCAAGCGACAATTTCCGCCTGCTCGCCGGCTACACCTACACGGATATCGAATACGTCCGCGCCCTCGACGGCACCACGGGCAACACGCCCAACCAGTCGCCCGGGCACACGGCTTCCCTCTGGGGGCATTACCGCTTCGACGGCGCCAACCTGGCCGGCCTGAGCCTCGGCGCCGGGTTGCGCTACACGGGCAAGCAGTGGGCCGACAAGGAAAATACCCTGCGGGTGCCTTCCTACGCACTGCTGGACCTGTCGATCGCTTATGACCTCTCCCACCTCGGCCTCGCCGGCATGGATCTCCAGTTGAATGCCAACAACCTGCTGAACAAGAAATACGTGGCCTCCTGCTTCAACCTGAGCTTCTGCTATTTCGGCGCGGAACGCAATGTCGGCATGACCTTGCGGTACAAGTTCTGATCCGCCCGGCTCGGCTGCGGACGCCATCCATGCGCCAGCCGCTGGTTGTCCTGCACCGCTGGTTCGGTCTGGCGACGGCCCTGTTCTTGCTGATCGCCGGCCTGACCGGCGCGCTCATCTCCTGGGAGCACGAGCTGGACGAATGGCTGAACCCGAAGCTGTTCCAGCACCACGGCGCGGGCGAACCGCTGGCGCCGCTGGCGCTGGTGGCGGCGGTAGAATCAGCCGATGCGCGCGTGCGCGTGAGCATGTTCCCGCTACACCTCGAAGCCGGCCACAACGCCGTCATCTGGGTCGATGCCCGGCGCAATGCCGCCACCGGGCGCCGCCACGACATCGGCTACGACCATGTGTTCATCAATCCGGTGAGCGGCCAGATCGTGGGCCGGCGCTTGTGGGGCCAGGTCTCGCTGGCGCCCGAGCACCTGATGTCGTTTCTGTACAAGCTGCACTTCAGCCTGCACCTGCCCGAGATCTGGGGTATCGACCGCTGGGGCGTCTGGCTGATGGGCGGGGTGGCCATGGTCTGGCTGGTGGATACCTTCATCGCGCTGGCGCTGACCCTGCCACGGCGACGCCGCCGCAGCCACCACGACAAGACAGAGGCGGCATCCGGCCCCGGCTGGTGGGCGCGCTGGGCGCCGGCCTGGCGCCTGCGCACCGCCAGCGGCGGCTACAAGCTCAACTTCGATCTGCACCGCGCCGGCGGGCTCTGGGTCTGGGGGCTGCTGCTGATACTGGCGTTCACCTCGTTCTCGTTGAACCTGTACCGCGAGGTCTTCTACCCCGCCATGTCGCTGGTTTCCAAGACCACCCCCGGGCCCTTCGAGACGCGCACGCCCACGCCGGCGCATGAACCGGTGGAGCCCGTGCTCGGCTGGGCCGCCGTCCTCGACCGCGGCCGCCAGGAGGCCGCGCGGCGCGGCTGGACGCAACCCGTCGGCAACGCCTTCTACAGCGACAACTTCGCCGTCTTCGGCGTGCGCTTCTTCCACCCGGGCCAGGACCATGAGAGCGGCGGCATGGCCATCCGCAGCCTGTACTACGACGGCCGCAGCGGCGAGCCGATCGGCGACGAAGTGCCCTGGCAGGGCACGGCGGCGGATGTGTTCAACCAGCTCCAGTTCCCGCTGCACTCGGGCCGCATCCTCGGCCTGCCGGGGCGCATCCTGATGTCGGTCATGGGGCTGGTGGTGGCGATGCTCGCCGTCACCGGCATCGTGATATGGTGGCGCAAGCGCCGCTCATACCGCCTTCGGCAAACTGTCACCGCCTCCCGGCGTGAACACCGGGCAAAAGCGCCGGCGTAATTAGCTTTGCGTGGTCTTTCGCGAAGTGCTACGCTGCGCGCGTTGAGCTATTTTCCGTTAGCCCGCCCGCTGCGCGATGCCTCCCGCGGCCGGCCAGCCAGGGAACCTTCCTTGGAGCATGTGCGGTGGCAGCCGACAAAGAATCTTCCTCCGTTTCAGATCTCGACCCGTGGCGGGTAGCGGCGGCATTCGTCCCCGGCCTGCGCATCGCCCATCAGATCGCGGGCAGGGTGCGCCTGAAGCTCGATGCCGACGCGGCGTCGTTGCGCGCGATCGATGCCGCGCGCCTGCGGCAATCGCTTGGCGCGCTGCGCGGCGTCCAGTTCAACTGGCTGGCGCGTTCCTGCGTCGTCGAATACGACACCCGCATCATTGCCGATGCCGCCTGGTCCGACTTGCTGGCCGGACGGCGGACCGCGGCCGCCGCGGTCCTGCTTGATCTGCTGCCAACCCATCACGCCACCCCTCGAAAGGAGAAAACGCCATGACGCCTCTCTTGCCATTTTTTGCCGGCCTGGCCGCCGGCGCCGCCGCGGTTTCGGCATTGCGCAGCGAACGCGCCCGCGACGCCCTGAGCGCGGCGGGCGACCGTCTGCGCACCGTCGCGAGCGACGCGGAAAACAGCGCGCGCGCCGCCGCGCGCTCCGGCCTTGCCCTGCTGCACCGCGCCCCGGTTGCCCCTGAATCCCAAGCGCCCGCCGAAGTCGCGCCGGAGGCAGCGCCCGCCAGGAAGCCCGCCGCGCCGAAGCGCGCGCCCAAAGCCGCCAAGCCCCGGCGCGCGGCGCGCAAAACCGCGCCCACGACGAACAAGGCTTGACGATGGCGCGGCAGGACAAAGGTCTGGTGCGCGACCTGCCCGCCAGCTTCGTGCGCGGCATGGTCGCCACGGGCCTGCTGGCCGCCTTGCAGGACAAGCGCGGCGGCCCCGACCTGCTGCGCGCCGCGCTGCTCGGGGGCGGCGCGCTGTCGGCGGCGGTGGGCGTTGAGAAACTTTTATTCGACAAGGAGATGAACGTGGGCAAGAGGAAAAAAGGCAAGAACAAGGCGGCGCTCGCCGGGTTGGATCCGGCGAAACTGGAAGCTCTGCGCACGCTGCTCGGACAGCCTCGGCCGACCGGGTTGGCCGCGCTCTCCGGCGGCCAGCAATTTTTGACCGGAGCGCTGCTCGGCGCCGTCGTCGCGTATCTGCTGGGCGACGAAGCCATGCGCGCCAAGCTGATCCGCGCCGGCGTGCAGTTGTATTCCGGCATCGCCGGCGGCGTTGAAGAAATCAAGGAGCAGGTGGCCGATATCCAGGCCGAGATGGCGGCCGGGCAGGGCGGCGGCTGAGCGCTGCATGCCGCTGTTTGCCGAGCTGACGACAGGGCACCGCCTGCCGGGTCGGGTGCGCTTTCGCTTCCGCGCGGCGCGCGGCGCGGCTGTTGACGCGCGCGCCGTCGCGCGCGCGGTGGAGAATCTGCCCGGGGTGCGGCAGGCGCGTCTCAATGCGAAAGCGCGCTCGCTGGTGGTGGAATTCGACCCGGCCGCGACGGATGCCGGGCGGCTTGCCGCGGCGATCCTCGCGTTGCCGCCGCCGGACGCGGCGAGCGCGCCGCGGACGTCAAGAGCGCCCGACAAGGCGCTGGCCACGGTGCTGGCGAGCGCCGTCTTGCTGCTTGGCACGAACCATCTGCCGCCGCGACTGCGCCGCCCGGCCACGCTGGCCGCCGCGCTGCCGCTCTACCGCAAGGCGGCGCAGGATTTTCTCGGGGATGGCGTCAATTCCCACGTGCTGGAGGCGCTGGCGGTGGCCATTTCGACGGGCAGCGGCGACCATGTCGCCGCCAATGCCACCGTCTTCATGCTGGCGCTGGGCGAGTATCTGGAAAACGCCATCGCGCGCCGCTCCGACGACCTGCTGAAGAACCTGCTGCGTCCCGACACCGGGCTGGTATGGGTCGAGGAGGAAGGCGTCGAGCGCCAGGTGGCGGCGGCGGAAGTCGCCGTGGGCGCGACGGTGATCGTCGGCGCCGGGGCGACGATTCCGGTTGACGGCACGGTGCTCGGCGGCGCGGCGCTGGTCAATGAAGCTTCGATGACCGGCGAGAGCGTGCCGGTGGCGCGACAGCGCGGCGACGCCGTGCTCTCCGGCACGGTGGTCGATGAAGGCCGCTTGCGCATTTATGCCGAGCACGTCGGGCGGAAAACGGCGGCGGCGCGCATCGCCGACTATGTCGAGCAGTCGCTCACGGCGAAAAGCAACGCACAGATCGCCTCGGCGAAACTGGCCGACCGCCTGGTGCCGGGCGTGCTGGGGCTGGCCGGCTCCGCCTGGCTGCTGACCGGCGACTGGCGCCGCGCGGCGGCGGTGCTGCAGGCCGATTATTCCTGCGCCTTGAAGCTCGCCACGCCGGTGGCCTTCAAGGCGGCGATGTTCAAGGCCGGCCGGCAGGGCATCCTTGTCAAGGGCGCCGACGTGCTGGAGCGCCTGGCCGCCGCCGACACATTCGTCTTCGACAAGACCGGCACACTGACCACCGGACGGCTCGCCGTCACCGATTCCATTGCCTTCGATCCGCACTACACGCCCGAAGATCTGATCGATCTGGCCGCCTCGGTCGAGGAGCACTATTTCCACCCGCTGGCGCTCGCCGTGGTGGAGGCGGCGAAGCAACACCATGGCCGCCACTTCGATCACAAGGAGGTTGAATTCATCGCCGCCCACGGCGTGGCCAGCGTCATCGAGGGCAAGCGCATCGTCGTCGGCTCGCGCCACTTCGTCGCGGAGGACGAGGGCACGCCGATCGGCCGCATCGAGCAGCGGCGCATCGAGCGCCTGTTTCGCGCCGGCAAGACGCTGCTTTATATCGGCTATGGCGGGCGCCTGATCGGCGTCATCGCCCTCAAGGACCGGGTGCGCGAAGCCAGCGCCGCCACCGTCCGCCGACTGCGCGCGGCGGGCGCCGAACGCATCGTCATGCTCACCGGCGACCACGCCGCGCGCGCCGCCGAACTGGCGCAACAGCTTGGGCTGGACGGCTGCCACGCCGAGCTGCTGCCGGAGCAAAAAGCCGCGCTGGTTGCGCAAATGAAGGCCGGGGGCGCCAAGATCGCCTTTGTCGGCGACGGCATCAACGATGCCCCGGCGCTCGCCGGCGCCCACGTCGGCATCGCCATGGCCCAAGGGGCGGACCTGGCGCGCCTGACCTCGGACATCGCGCTGCTCGAGGACAGCATCGAGCGCGTCGCCGACGCCAAACAGATCGCCAACCGCACGCTGCAGCTGATCGACGGCAACTTCAGGCTCACCGTCGGCGCCAACACCGCCATCCTCGCCGCCGCCGCCCTCGGTCTGCTCGCGCCGGTGGCCGCCTCGGTGCTGCACAACGGCGCCACCATCGGCATTTTGCTCAACGCCCTGCGCGGCGGGCAGGGCGTGTTGCCGGACTGACGGCTACCTGAGAATGTGACGGCGGTGCGCCCACAGGTGCACCGCCAAGGCGTGCAGGAACAGCACGCCGGAGAGCGCATGCCAGCGCTTGCCGCCCGCGGCGGCCAAGGCCAGCGAAATCGCCAGACTCAGCAACATGCCGCGCTTGGCCCAGCGGTTGGCCCGCACGCGCGGCGTGCCCCCTCCCTGGGCGCGCGGCGCGCCGCCATGACGCCGGGAATATGCCCCCGTCTCGCCGGCGCCGGCTTTCGCGTTTTCCTTCGCGTTGGCCCCCGGCAGTTTCCCGACGGCTGCCGCGAGGCGCGCCGCGCAGCAGCCGTCATCCAGCGCGGCGGCATCGTATTGCACCAACAGGCTGCCGGTTCTGGCATTGCCCGTGACCGCATGGACATGCCGCCAGCGGGCGACAGCGGCGGCCAGACGGTCGAGGCATTGCGGCTCGCGCAAGACGCCATGGCGCAGCCGGATGCGGCCCGGGATGAATGAAACGATGATGCTCATGAAGCTCTCCCCGGAAGAATGGAAAAATATGTAGATGCGACTCATTATCATATACAATGATTGTGTCAGCCCGCCAGCCGCCGTTTCTTGCGGCAAGCCAGCCAGCCCGAAAACAACCACAGGACTGACTGCCATGCGACTCATCAAACTCACTACTATCTCCGCCGCCCTGTTCGCGGCTTTTCCCGTCTGCGCGGAAATCACGCTGCCCGCCGTGTCCGTCACCGCCAAGGGCTATGCGGCGGATGAGATGGAAACTCCGGTGGCCGTCACCGGCCTCGACCGCGACGAGCTGCTACGGCGCAACGCCCAGAACCCCGGCGAGGCCCTGCGCGGCGAGCCCGGCCTGGCCGTCGCCAGCGACGGCGCCCAGGGGCAGAACCCGGTCATCCGCGGTCTCAAGAAGGAAAGCGTGGTGCTGCTGGTCGACGGCATGCGCCTCAACTCCGCCCAGCCGGCGGGGGCCGTCGCCTCTTTCATGTCGCTGGGACTCGCCGACCGCATCGAGGTCGTCAAGGGCCCCGCCTCGGTGCTCTACGGCACCGGCGCGCTGGGCGGCGCCATCAACGTGCTGTTGCCGCAGGCGCGCTTCGAACCCGGCGCGAAATTCTCCGCGGCGGCGAGCTACGACAGCGCCAGCCGCGGCGTGCGCGGCACCGGCATCCTCAACGCCTCCGGCGGCGACCACGCCCTGATGCTCGGCGCATCATTGGCCCGCATCGGCGACTACAAGGCGCCGGACGGACGCGTCGACCGCACGGGCTACGACTCCGACAGCTTCATCGGCCAGTACCGCTTCCGCATCGACAATGCCCAGCAACTGCGTTTCTCCCTGCAGCGTCACGAGGACGAGGACGTCTGGTACCCCGGCTCGACCAAGGCGCACCCGAGCCCGCTCGTCGGCAGCACGACCATCCGCTCGCCGAAGCAGGCGCGCACGCTGGCCGAACTCGGCTACAGCCGCAAGGGTTCCGGCGAGGCGCCGCTGAACTTCGATATCCGCGCCTATCGTCAGGAGATGGAGCGGCGCATCTACGCCTGGTCCAACCGGCGCAACCTGGACATCTCGCAGACCCATGTGTTCTTCACGACCGACGGCCTCGACGCGAAGGCCGACTGGCTGATCCATCCGCAGCACCTGCTCTCCTTCGGCGCCAACTACTGGAAGATGGGGGCCTCGCCCGAGCGCTTCCTCTTCAATCCGCCGACGTTCATTCCCGCGCGGCGCGATCCCTTCGACGACGGCCGCATCGGCGCCTTCGGCGTCTACGTGCAGGACGACATGCGCTTCGGCAAGCTGAACGTGCTCGCCGCGCTGCGCCACGACACGGTGAAAGGCGAAGCCGCCGCCATGGCCAATCCGGCCAACCCTGCGCTGAAGATCACCAACAACCTCGACCGCCGCGACAGCGCCTTCTCCGGCAGCCTCGGCGCCATCTACGAGGCCGCCCCGCTGCTGCGGCCCTACGCCAACCTGTCGCGCGGCTTCCGCGCCGGCGAGATGCGCGAGCGCTATGAATCCTCGCCGCGCGGCGACGGCTACTACTACGCCGGCAACCCGCAGATCAAGCCGGAGATCTCGACCCAGTTCGAGCTTGGCCTGAAGGGCCAGAGCGAAAACGTCAGCTACCAGGTGGCGCTGTGGCGCAACCGCATCGCCGACTACATGTCCGGCCTCGACATTTCCGGCACGCCGCGCGCCGTCGCCGTCTGCGGCGCGGCCAACGCCGCCGCCTGCAAGGAAACGGTGAACATCAGCCAGGTCACCCTGCACGGCTTCGAGGCGCAGGGCAAATGGCAATTCTCGCGCGGCCACTGGCTGAAGGCCGGCCTCTCCGCCGTGCGCGGCAGCAACGACGCGCTCGACGAGCCGCTGTTCCAGATGCCGGCCGACGAGCTCAGCCTGGGCTGGGAAGGCGGCGTCGCCGCGAACTGGACGATGGACGTCACCGGCCGCTTCGTGCGCCGGCAGAACCGCGTCGCCACCGTCTTCTCGCGCGGCAGCGAGAACGCCACGCCCGGCTTCGCCACCGCCGATGTCGGCGCCACCTGGCGCTACGCGAAAAGTCAGTCGCTGCGCATCGGCGTGAAGAACCTCTTCGACCGCGAGTATCACGAGCACCTGACCGAAGGCGTCTCCGGGCAGGAAATCAAGGCGCCGGGGCGCAGTCTGCAACTGGCGTGGCAGGGGAAGTTCTAGGAAGACAGGGGGAGGTTCGCAAATGCAATCAAATCAGAACAGAAGACAGGTTGTCACGGGAGTTCGTCACGCAACTGGTTTACCAGTTCCATCGTCACGGGCGCGGCTTGCGGACCCGAAGGCAGTAAAGGCACGCCGTTGCGTGTCGCCGCCGCGCACGGTTCGCGCCGCAAGGCCTGGCGCGCGAGCATGGAAAGCACTTCGCCCAGGCTCTTGTGCTGCCGCTCGGCCAGGCTCCTGGCGGCCAGCAGCACGTCGTCGTCGATAGACAGTGTGGTTCGCATGACTCGGTCTCCATTCAAATTGTGTGGCAGCACGCATCTTGCATCATACATCACGCACCAGTCGCATAGCTGCGAGGGCCGTGCGTATTTTGTCGCCATGCCGAGCGGCGCCAACCCTTGCCCACCACCAAGACCACAAGGACATCCCATGACCAAACAAGCACCTGCCATGACCGATAACGCCCCCTCTCGTCCGCTCTGGAAAGATCGCTGGGTTCGCACCGGCGCCGCCGCGACGCTGATCGCGCTGCTTGGCTGCATAGCGACGCACGTGGTCGTCCTGCTGGGAATTGTCGGCGCCGTTGCCTGGCTGGCAACGCTCGAACACGCGCTCCTCGCGGGGGTGGTGCTTTTTGCGGCCCTGACAGGCTACGCCGTCGTCCGCCATCGCCGCGGCGCCTGCGCACACGACGCAGCCGGATCCCGAAGCGACGATGCAGTTTCTGGTTCGGGGAGGCCGCAATGAAGCGTCTGTTGCGCCTGTTGGCGGGGCTGACCCTGCTCGGGATGGCCCTCGGCGTCCACGCTGGCAAGCTGCCCCGGCTCACGCTCGCCGGCCCCTTTGCTGCGGTGTCCTTCCCGCTCATCCACATGGTGGAGAGCGGCGCGCTCAAGGATTTGGCGGAGCAGGTGGAGTTTGTCGCCTGGAAAGACCCCGACCAGTTGCGCGTGCTGGCCATCGAAGGCCGCGCTGATTTCATCGCCATGCCAAGCAACGTCGCCGCCAACCTGTACAACCGCGGCGTCAGGCTGCAACTGCTCAATGTCTCGACCTGGGGCGTGCTGTGGCTGGTCTCGCGCGATCCGGAACTGAAGACGCTGGCCGACTTCAAGGGCAAGGAAATACTCATGCCCTTTCGCGCCGACATGCCCGATCTCGTTTTCCAGACCCTGGCCGAAAAGCAGGGGCTGGACCCGAAGCGCGACTTCAAGCTGCGCTACGTTGCCTCGCCGCTGGACGCCATGCAACTGCTGATCACGCGCCGCGCCGACCATGCGCTGCTCGCCGAGCCGGCGGTCTCCGTCGCGCTGCGCAAGACGCAGTCGTTTCCGGTCAGCGTCATCGCGCCCGATCTCTACCGCAGCGTCGATCTGCAACAGGAATGGGGCCGCCTGATGCAGCGCCCGGCGCGCATTCCGCAGGCGGGCGTGGTGGCGCTGGGCCAGGCACTCGCCGATCCCGTGCTGATCGAGAAATTCCAGCAGGCGTATGCCGCTTCGCTCGCGTGGTGCGAGAAGCAGCCAGACGAATGCGGCAAGCTGGTGGCCAAGCGCGCCGACCTGCTGACGCCGGAAGGGGTGGCCGACTCGGTGCGCGTGGACAACGCCGTTTTTGTGACCGCCCGGGATGCCAGGCCGGAACTCGAATTCTTCTTCGGCCAGTTGCTCGCCCGCCAGCCGGCGCTGGTCGGCGGCAAGCTGCCCGACGACGGCTTCTACCGCCCGGCGGCGGGCGCCGCAGAGCGCAAACCTTGATGGTTTTACGGCTGGAAAAGCAGGCTTGCGTCCATCTGGCCAACCAGGGCGACGAGCCGCTTGTCGACGCTCAGGATTTTGCCGCCATGACGCCGCGCCAGGATGACGTAGAGCAGGTCGTAGACCGGGTGGTTATAGCGAACGGCGGCGGACAAGGCTTCCGTGGCGAGGCGTTCGTCCGCCTCGAAAGCATCCACCAGACCGACCGCCTCGGCGTAGCGGGTCAGCGCCGTGTCCTGATCCAGATCGCCGCAACGCACGTATTTCCAGAGCGTGTTGGCGATTTCGCAGTGAAACAGGGCGGGGGCGATGACCAGCCGGCTTTGTTCGAGTTTGTCGATAAGACCCGACGCAAGATCGGTGCGCAGAATGATATTGGCCGCCGCCGAAGCATCGAGAACGGTGCGCATGATTTATCAGCCCCCTTCGCCCCGCGGGCTACCCCCCCCGGGGGGAGCAGAGCGCCTTCGGGGCGGCGGTGCGGCGCTCTCGCGCTCCCGGTCGTCGCGCAACAGCCGTTCGGGCGGGGAAGACGGCGTTTTCGCGCCCGTGGCGGCAATCTCCAGTCTGATATTTTCAAGAATCCGTTTCCGGCGTCCGGCGCCGGCGCCTTCCACAACCCCGCGCAGCGCCACCAGCGCTTCCTGAGCCAGGCTCCGATGCGCCCGTTCGGCGCGAAATGCCAGCGTTTGATACAGGTCGTCGGGCAGATTGCGAATTTGCAGGGAAGGCATGGTCTGTCTCCACGAGTGAGCGGCTTTCATTATAGCGCATGCACACTGTGTAGGTCGAGATGAATCTCCTGCGCGCCTGGATTTCCGGCATTCCCGCCTATCTCTGGAGCGGCTGGGGCGCCATCGCCAGCCTGTTCCTGCTGCTCGCCGCCTGGGAAGGCGTGGCCGCCGTTTACGGCGCGCTGATCCTGCCCGATCCGGCGGCGGCCTTCGGCAGGCTGGCCGAGCTGTTCGCCAGCGGCGCCGCCTGGCCGGAACTGGCGACCACCGCGCGCCGCGCCAGCGCCGGGCTGGCGCTGGCGATCCTCGCCGGCAGTCTGCTGGGTCTGGCCGCCGGCGTGTCGCTGACGGCCTCGATGATGGCGCGCCCGATCGTCACCGTGCTGCTCGGCACCCCGCCGATCGCCTGGCTGGTGCTGGCCATGCTGTGGTTCGGCGCCGGCGACGGCACGCCGGTGTTCACCGTGTTCATCGCCTGCTTTCCCGTGATCTTCATCGGCGCCTTGCAGGGCGCGCGCACCCTCGACCATCAACTCAAGGACATGGCGGCGGCGTTCCGCCTGCCGCCGCGCATGAAGCTGTTCGATCTGTACCTGCCACATGTCGTCTCCTACCTGTTCCCGGCCTGGATCACGGCGCTGGGCACCTCGTGGAAGGTGGTGGTGATGGCCGAGCTGCTGTCTTCCAGCGATGGCGTCGGCGCGGCGCTGGCGGTCTCCCGCAGCCATCTCGACATGGAGGCGGCGCTGGCCTGGATCGCCGCCGTGGTGCTGACGCTGCTGGCCGTGGAATACCTGCTGCTGGAGCCGGTCAAGCGCGAAGTCGAGCGCTGGCGCGATCTGGATCGCGAACATGCCTGAACTCAAACTGTCCGGCGTCGGCCACGCTTACGCGCTCAAGACCGTGCTGGAGGAGATCGAACTTGCACTGCCGGCCGGGCGCATCCTCGCACTGGTCGGGCCCTCCGGCTGCGGCAAGACCACCTTGCTGCATCTTGCCGCCGGTTTGCTGACACTGCAAACCGGCACGCTGCACAATGGCTTTGCGCGTCCCGCGCTCATGTTCCAGCAGCCGCGCCTGCTGCCCTGGAAAAGCGTGCGCGACAACATCGCCCTCGGTCTCAAGGCGGGTGGCATCGCGCGCCACGAATGCCTGGCGCGCGCGCAGACGATGGGCGCGACCGTCGGCCTCGACAACGCCGCGCTCGACCAGTTTCCGCACCAGCTTTCCGGCGGCATGCAAAGCCGCGCCGCGCTGGCGCGCGCGCTGGTGCTGGAGCCCGACCTGCTGCTGATGGACGAGCCCTTTTCCGCCCTCGACATCGGCCTCAAGGCGCAACTGCATCGCCTGCTGCTCGATCACCAGGCCGCGCGTAAAGTAGCGGTCCTGATGATTACCCACGACCTCATGGAAGCCGTGCGCCTGGCCGATACCCTCCTCGTGATGGCGGGCGCGCCGGGCCGCATCGCGTATCGCTTCGACCTCGCGCTGCCGGCGCTCGCGCGCGATGACGGCTTCGTCCATCGCACCACGGCGGAACTGTTGCAAGCGGGCGTGGTGCGCACCTGCTTCGGTCTGACAGCGTTGGCGACAGCCCCCGCCGCCACGCCGAAAGTCGGCGCCGGCGGCACGGCGCGGGTGTTCGAGATCGCCAACCCCGCCCGCCCCGCCGGCAAGAAGGGCTTTGCATGCTGAAGCCCGCTTGCGCGGCAGCGGCGCCAACTTTCATGATGCGCGGGCTACGCCCCCGCACCATGAAAACGCCCGCCCCCCTTCGCCCCCCTCGCGGGGGGTTCCAAACGGCTCGCTGGCGCTCGCATATCACGGGGCGCTTCTTTTGGCGGCGGAGCGGGTTGCGGCTGGCGCCGCGTGCCGCGTTTGCTTGGGGCGGCCCGGCGCAAACGCTGTATTTTCACGTTAAGGCGACGCCCATTGCAACAGTTTGACCACGGGAAGGACATGACATGACGCTTGGAGAACTGCAAGTCGGCGACCGCGCCAAGGTGACCGGTTTCACGGCAGGCGGCGGCGCCTACCGCCGCAAGCTCCTGGCCATGGGCCTGACGCCGGGCGTGGAAATCGGCATCGCCCGCGTTGCGCCGCTGGGCGACCCGGTGGAGCTGCGGGTGCGCGGCTTTGCCCTTTCCCTGCGCAAGGAAGAAGCGTCGGCGCTGAAGGTGGAGAAGCTGTGACGAAGCGTTCCTACACCTTCGGCCTGGTCGGCAACCCCAACTGCGGCAAGACCACGCTGTTCAACGCGCTCACCGGCGCCAGGCAGCGCGTCGGCAACTGGCCCGGCGTGACCGTCGAGAAGAAGAGCGGCGAATACCTCCGGGACGGAGAGCGCTTCGAGGTCATCGATCTGCCGGGCGCCTATTCGCTCGGCGTGACCGACGCGGAAGTTTCGCTCGACGAACGGATGGCGCGGGCCTACGTGCAGGCCGGCGAGGCCGACCTCATCGTCAATATCGTCGATGCCGCGAATCTCGAACGCAACCTCTACCTCACCACCCAGCTCCTCGAGATGGGCGCGCCGCTGCTGGTGGCGCTCAACATGACCGATGTCGCCGAGGCCCGTGGCAGGCCGGTGGACGCGGCCGTGCTGGCGGCGCACCTGGGCTGCCCGGTGGCGCCGGTGGTCGCCTCGCTGGGCAAGGGCATTGCCGAACTGAAAGCCGCCATCCGCAAGGCGGCCGCGGAGCCGGCGTGCGGCGGCGCGCGCGTGAGCTACGCCGCGGCGCTCGAGCGCGCCCTGGACGAACTGGGCAGGGAAATCGAAGCGGGAAGCGAAACGCGGCGCGCGGCGGCGGGCGAAGCCGGCGCACCCGCCGTCGCGCCGCGCTGGCTGGCGCTGCGCCTGCTCGAAGGCGACGACTCGGCAAAGCACAGCGTCGGCCCGGAAATCGCCGCCCTGGCCGCGCAACGCGCCGCCGAATTCGGCGACGAGCTCGACATCCTCATCGCCGACGCCCGCTACGGCCTGGCCAATCGCATCGCCAACGCGGCGGTGCAGGTTTCCGGCCGCGTCGGCAGCGGCCTCACCGAGCGCATCGACCGCGTCGTGCTCAACCGCGCGCTGGGCATCCCGATCTTCCTCGGCATGATGTACCTGATGTTCATGTTCACCATCAACCTCGGCGGCGCCTTCATCGATTTCTTCGACCAGTTTGCCGGCGTGCTGCTGGTCGATGGTTTCGCCGCGCTGCTCGGCGGTCTCGCATCGCCCGAGTGGCTGACGGTGCTGCTCGCCAAGGGCATCGGCGGCGGCCTGCAGACCGTGGCGACCTTCATTCCGGTGATCGGTTTCCTCTACCTGTTCCTGTCGGTGCTGGAGGATTCGGGCTACATGGCGCGCGCCGCCTTTGTCATGGACCGCTTCATGCACGCGGTCGGCCTGCCGGGCAAGTCCTTCGTGCCGATGCTCGTCGGCTTCGGCTGCAACGTGCCGGCGATCATGGCGACGCGCACGCTGGAGCACCGGCGCGACCGGCTGATGACCATCGCCATGGCGCCCTTCATGTCCTGCGGCGCGCGGCTGCCGGTGTATGTGCTGTTCGCCGCCGCCTTCTTCCCCGCGGGTGCGCAGAACGTGGTGTTCGGCCTGTACCTGATCGGCATCCTGGCGGCCGTCGCAACCGGCCTGGTGCTGAAGCACTCGCTGCTCAAGGGCGAGGCCGCGCCCTTCATCATGGAACTGCCGCCCTACCACCTGCCGACCGTCAAGGGCATCGCGCTTCTCACCTGGGAACGCCTGAAGAGCTTCGTCGTGCGTGCCGGGCGCATCGTCGTGCCGATGGTGCTGGTGATCAACTTCCTCAACGCCGTCGGCCCCGACGGCAGCTTCGGCAACGAAGACAGCGACAAGTCGGTGCTCGCCGAAGTCGGCCGCGCCATCGCGCCGGCTTTCTCGCCCATGGGCCTCAGCGAAGAGAACTGGCCCGCCGCGGTCGGCATTTTCACCGGCGTGCTGGCCAAGGAAGTCGTCGTCGGCACGCTCAACGCGAGCTATGCCGCGCTGGCGCAAAGCGAGGCGGCGGCCAGGTTGGCAAGCGATGCGCAAGCGGCCGGCGAGCCAGTCGGGCAAATCAAGAAAGAGGAAGAGGCCCTCGATCTCGCCGGGGGGCTGGCGGCGGCCTTCGCCACCATTCCCGCCAACCTGGCCGACGCGCTCGGCGCCTGGGCCGACCCGCTCGGGCTGGGCGTGGGCGACCTCACCGACCAGGCGGCCGTGGCCGAAGAGCAGGACGTTGCCGCCGGCACCTTCGGCGCCATGGCGGCGCGCTTCGACGGCGCGGCCGGCGCTTTCGCCTATCTGCTGTTCATCCTGCTCTACCTGCCCTGCACGGCGGCCATCGCGACGATCCATCAGGAAAGCGGCGCGCGCTGGACGCTCTTCGTCGCCGCCTGGACGAGCGGCCTGGCCTACGGCCTGGCCACCCTGTATTACCAGGCCGCCACCTACGCCAGCCACCCCGCGGCGTCGCTGGCGTGGATCGCCGGCATCCTCGCCGCCTTCGCCGCGGCTTTTCTTGGCCTGCGGCGCTTCGGGCAGCCGCAAGCCGTCCTGCCCGTGCAGCAGAAAGCCTGATGATGCTCTCGCGCCTGAACGACCATCTGCGGGAGCACCGCCGCGCCAGCCTCGCCGACATGGTCCTCGCCCTGGGCGCGACGCCCGACGCGCTGCGCGATATGCTGGCGATGCTGGAGCGCAAGGGACGCGTGCGCCGCCTGCCCGCCGGCAGCGCCTGCGGCGGTGCTTGCGGCAAATGCGATCCCGCCAACATGGAGATCTACGAATGGAGCGGACCGACTTGAGGATTCATCGATGATCCATGGCGCCCACGACCTGCGTCTGTGGCAGCACGGCCACGATTTCGGCACACCGGCCGAACGCCATGCCGAACGCCGCACGGGCTGGGTGGCCGGTCTGACCTTCGTCGCCATGCTGGTCGAGCTCGTCGCCGGCTGGCTGACGGGTTCGATGGCGTTGCTGGCCGACGGCTGGCACATGGCGACCCACGCCGGCGCGCTGGGGCTGGCCGTTGTCGCCTACCGCTTCGCGCGGCGGCATGCGGGTGACGCGCGCTACACCTTCGGCACCGGCAAGGTCACCGCGCTGGCCGGCTATTCGAGCGCGCTGTTCCTCGGCGCGGTGGCGGTCTGGATGGTCTGGGAGTCGATCGGCCGCCTGTATGCGCCGGTGACCATCCACTACCCGGAGGCCATGATCGTCGCGGTTTTCGGCCTGGCGGTGAACCTGGCGAGCGCCTGGCTGCTGCGTCATGGCCCCGGGCATCGTCACGGCCGCGAACACGCCGATGCGCATGGCGGCGACCATGACTGTGAACACGAGCACCCACGCGAGCATGTCGATCACAACCTGCGCGCCGCCTACCTGCACGTGCTGGCCGATGCGCTGACCTCGGTGCTGGCCATCGTCGCGCTGGGCGGCGGCATGCTGTTCGGCTGGGCCTTTCTCGATCCCGTGATGGGCATCGTCGGCGCGGCGGTGATCAGCCGCTGGGCCTGGGGGCTGGCGAAGGACAGCGCCGGCATGCTGCTCGACGCCGAGGACCACGGCCGCGTCGTCACGGAGATCCGGCGCGTCATCGAAGCCGCGGCGGATCACGAAGTCGCCGATCTGCATGTCTGGCGCATCGGGCCGGCCAGCCGCGCCTGCATCCTGTCGGTCGTCAGCCATGCGCCGCTGACGGTCGAACGCTACCGGCAAATGCTGGCCGGGATCGCCGGCCTGGATCACGTCACCATCGAGATCAACCAGTGTCGCGACAGCCGTTGCCGGGCCGGTGGCCTGGATTGATGGAGAACTCCGCCGTGAAGTCCGGGTATTTTTTTGATGCGCCGCTGTTTTGCTGCGGCTTCCGCCCCTTCTACCTGGCGACGGCGCTCTACGCCGTGCTCGCGCTGGCGCTGTGGGGAGTGTTCTTCGTGCGCGGCTGGCCCTTGCCGCCGGAGATGGGCGGGGCGGTGGCCTGGCATGCGCACGAGCTGATCTACGGCTTCGCCATGGCCAGCGTGGCGGGTTTCCTGCTCACCGCCGTGCCCGAGTTCACCGCCACCCCGCCGCTGCAGGGCCGCCGCCTGGCGGCCTTGTTCGGCCTGTGGCTCGCCGCGCGGCTGGCCTTCACGCTGGCGGGCGTGACCGGCGTGTTTGGCTTATTCGCCGCCGCGCTGCTCAATCTCG
>Ga0208244_101124_pt1 | contig 16884 bp, 13 predicted proteins | sample SubbioCR12Aug_5A_FD_184828 | JGI IMG/M metagenome (GOLD analysis project Ga0208244, IMG submission 184828) | Serpentinite rock and fluid subsurface biosphere microbial communities from McLaughlin Reserve, California, USA - CR12Aug_5A (SPAdes) | ecosystem: Environmental > Terrestrial > Deep... | reverse complement strand
AATAAAAGGAGGTTCAGGTGAAGTAAGTAAATAGATATAACTCCATTGAGCCACCGGTAGTATTCCCTTTTTCACAATGTTATCCGGAATTCGTTTTACCCGCCATATTTGTCCAGCTCTGATTTCCGACTGTGAATTGGCTTTTACTTCTTCAATCAAATTACTGTATAAAGGAAGTGTACCATACTCATCTAAAAAACGATTGAATCTGTCACGATTTTCATCAAGATCTTTTAGCGCTCGAATAATTTTGACTTCTTCAACAGTTGCCTTTCCTTGCAAATATTTTTCGATTACAAAATCGTCAATATATCGGATATTCATTTCTTCAGTTATCATGGTCTTCTTCTAATTCAATTTGTTCAAAAATACTTTTTAAGTTATCTATCATTTCATGCTGGGGTATCTCTTCAACTTCACAAAAACGTTTAATTTTACTAATTATCATATTATAAACATTATAAAACGTACTTTTCTGAATTTCTAACTGTCTCGCTATATATTTATTAAATATGTCTAAAGCACTTAAGCTACTATCTTTTATTGTGGCTTTAACATAAATCGATAGAATTACCTTCTCTCTTTCTGTTAGCTCATCAATAAATTTTTCAATTAAATCTATATAATCTTCTCTGTTTAATTCTTCTAATCCGTTTCTATCAATCATAGAGGCAGCATTCTTGCGTTTTTCCAATTTCTTTGGGATAATTTCATCATCTAGGGTATCCTTTTCCGGATTTAGGATCCAAAATTCTGAATTATCTTCATCATCCGAATTATTGTAAGCAATATCACCGTCATTTAGTTCTTTATCAGAGTTCTCATCATCAAAATTTACCCTAACATCATCCATCAAATCAGATTTTTGCTCTAAACCAAAATCATCATCCGAATTATTGTAAGCAATATCACCTTCGTTTAGTTCTATATCAGAGTTCTCATTATGATCAGCTGCGCTAACATCTGCCCTGAAAACAGGTTTTTGCTCTAAAGCAAACTTATCATCCAAAATATTGTAAGGATTATACGAACGCTCAACCATATTCATTCTATTTTTTAGTTCTTGGAAAAGATCACTATAGTGAGATTTACCTCTTTCCTCAATAATTTCTACAACATTGAAAAAAATTTCTTTAAGTCTATCATTTTTGGGCTTCGTTTTGGCAAATCTAAAATCAATATATTTCTCTTTCTTAATTTTAGTATTAAGTTCATAAGTTTTTTTGTATGTATAAAGCTGATTGTCTGATCTAAATACACTGGGAAATTCGTCAAGTACCTCCTTACAGTCCCTATTAAGTTTTTCAATCTCGGGATTTTTTTCTTTTACTTCTTCGTAATAAAACTGCCTAAATAAGAAGAATAAATATCCGTTAACTTGAGCATCGTCTTCACAATTTTTTACGATACTTTTAAATCCACCTCCTTTATCCAATTTTTCTTCCTCAAAAATTGCTTGCCAGTTATTTACATCCAAAATAATCCTGCTGTTTTTTTTCATGAGGTAAAAGGCAAAACATTTAATTATATCTAATATTGCATTGTATAATTCGGGTTCATATACATTTTCATCCAGATATTTTCTCACAGAATTTAATAGACTACCCATTACTTGTTTTCCTTTTATGGTGGCTCTTAATATATCTTCTTTTTGCATTCCATAATTCTCTAATTATATCATCTGGCAAATGCCCTTTATACATACAAAAAGTTTCCTGTTGTAGTGATTTGAAATCAATAGCACAACTAAAACGGAATACAATATAACCCGTGACATATTTATTGGTTTGTTGATTTCTTAAAATCTCTTTAATATTAAGCGGCCAAAAACCGCTCTCGGTTGAACCTCTTTTGCTTGTACAAGGGTGGGTAAAAACCTTTTTATCTTTTTGAAAAAATACTACGGTAAAATGCCAGGGACTGTCAGGACAACCGAACTTTAAAACTCTAAAATGCACATAGTATATGCTGCCGGGAGCAGTCAGGTAGGGGCTAAGTTTATTGTGTAATTCCTTTAACTTTTCCATAGGACAAAATAATGCGATTTTGAAAAAAAACTTTGAAGTAAATATAATAATTTGCTGATTGATTTTTATAAAAGAAAAGTATTATTACGTAAAAAAAACAGTTTATCTTAACTTAAATAAACAATAAGTTACGACAAACCGTTTTTCGTAAATCTCAGATATTTCGGGGGAGATGGGCTACCCCCCCCCGCTTTTACAACCAAATAATCCACATAACAACCTCCTTTCTTTAATTTATTAATCTATTCTATTATTCAATTAGAGATGGATAATCTTGTTTTTTCCAAAAAACTTCTTCTTTTTTGCAAACTTAATCGATTTTGTGGTTTGAACGCACTAAAAAGAACTCCCCAGCTATAAATTCAATTCATTAATATCTGAAAGTAATCACGGGTTTCATTTTCAAGTAATTTCTCGTAATAAGTGCGCATTGCAACTAATGCTGCTATTTCTATTAGAAGATGCTTTTTCTTCTTAAAACTCAATTTTTTTCCTGAGTTTAGAGGTCTAACAACACTTAGTACATTATCAAAGAACTTTAACCCTTCACCTTCAAACGTATTTAATTTTATTCCGCTTACTATGTTATAAATTATCGGATTTTTATAATAATTTTGACCGTTTTTAATAGGAAGTATCAACAAAATGATGAGATTTTGGTTTTCAAAAGTATATCGTAAACTCAGTTCTACCCGTTTGTTAAAAATAAAATCAAATCTATCCTCTTTTTCTTCAAGTAACATTGAATTATAGTTGCAGTAGACGAAACATTCCTTTTTTAGTGCGTTAATTATTGTCCGATAATTGTTTGGAACTTCAGTTTCAGGCTTAAATTCAGATTTAGTTGAATCCCATTCATTTTTATTTACTTCTATGCTCAATTCTTGCTCCTTTGCTTTTTTTTAATATAAGAGAATAAAAAATGAATTTTTTCCAAAAAAGAATGAAAAATCGTGAGATAATTTACTTTGGAGTATTGATTGAAGCACAAAGAAACTGAAGTTCATCCTAATCATCTCCTTTTTGAATGAGAATTAAGTTTTCTTTCCAATAACGAGCATTGGTTAAGTCACTAAGAGTAGTAACTCGAAATTGATTATCTAGCCAAAAAAACATCTTTCCATTTCGTTTTCTAAACAAGTCGACTAAAAATGGATAGATTAAATAATTGATATTTGCGTTATTAATATTTTCAATACTATCCCGATTCATTTTTCTATCAATAATCCAATAATCTTTATTTGAACATTTGCTAAGATTATTAGGTGATTTCAATATTTTTAACTTATTAGTATGTAAGTTGATTGAGTTATTAAACGGGTTTTTCATAACTTCAATTATTTTTATAGCAGTAGAAGGATGCATACGAAAGTTAAAATTAAAACCATCCAGATTATCTATCATTTGCTCAAGATCGTTTACGTCTGAATGAATTCTTATCGGATGGCTTGTCAATAAATGCAATCTATCAAATATATCAGCATTATTGGTTACTATTGCGCCTCCTTCGCCATAACCGTAATCTTTGAAATTGGAAAAAGAAAACACCACAATATCACCATAAGCACCGAGCGGCTTTTTGCTAATAAGTGAAAAGAAGGCTTGACTTGCATCAATTAATAAAGGGACATTAAAACAACGACAAACAGCCGATATTTCTTTAACTCCATCTGCAATTCCAAACAATATTGGTATTAAAACCGCTTTGGCATCCGGATGATTTTTTAACACTAGTTCTAATTCCGAGGGATTAATAATTGGATATTTTTTCATATAGTCAACTACTAAGAATTCACAACCCAAAAAACAGAATGGCAAATATGTTTGAGGCCAACTTATAGGGGAGGTAATTATTTTATCCCCGGCTTTCAATCCAAGTGATAAAGCACTTAGATATAAACCACTTGTAGCACTGTTTGTCGAAAAAGCATATTTTGCCTTTTGAAACTTAGCCAGTCTTTTTTCAAATCGTCGAATAAAACTGATTGAATCTATAGGTGATTTAATGTCAACAGCAGTTTTCATTGCCATCTCAACCCTTTGTATTCTTGAATTAAGTGTTCAACTTTGTGTAAATCAATTTCGCCATCATCATTAATAACCTCATCTGGAATTCCATTAAGGGACAGCAATTGATCCTTAAATTTGCAGTATTTGATAGAATAAAGCATCATTAATTTTTTGTCGATAGTTTCAACAATATTGATATTATCTGTAGCACTTGAGAGGTGTTCTTTATCTATTGGGCAGAGCAGAGAATTGCCTTCCACATCAGCATATTCAGAAGCTTTATTAATAATAGCATCTAATTCTCTTACACTGGCAGTTCTAAGTTTTATACTGCTGGAAATTGCGTTCAATTCCGAGTCATCAATATTTAGTTTAGTCCCTTTAAGATTAGTGAAATTCTTAAAATGTTCGACTATTTCTTTAGGATTGGGATACCCAAAAATTAGTATTTCAGATTCTCTATCAACGAAAGCCGGGTCTAATAAGTGCGGAGCATTACTTGCATCAATCATTTGAATCTCACCCGGTTTAATTGAAGATCGGAACTTAAGAGTCTCACCAAAGATCCTCGCATCTACTCCGCCGTCACCCGCATTCTGAGAACGGGTGCCAAGTGTTTGATCAACTTCATCCGTAAAAACAAGTACAGGTTTAAGATCATCAAGTAATTCGTGAGCTTGTTGTAAACGACTTTCACTTTCCCCGACCCACTTAGAGCGAATGTTTACCATTTCTACTAGCAGAAACTCAAGTTCATTAGCATAAGCAGATGTAATGTAAGTTTTACCTGTTCCGGGAGGTGATATAAACAATATCGATTTATTCATCATAGATGCATTGTTTTTTGAAAGCTCAATTTCTCTGCGCATTTTTCTCTTAATGGAATCCAATCCTATGATGTCTTTGAAGGTTCTCTCTGTGCTTATTACCTTAAGTTGCCCTTGAGAGAGTTCTTCGATAGCTTTTATTTTCGCCTTCAGAATATCATCGTTTGTTATTTCTTCTTTTAATGTCTCACATCTTTTTGCAATTCCCTCTATATCCCGAATTCGGATACCATTGGAAATTAATGCCAATCTCTCAAGATCAGCATTATGAAATACAGGTTTGAATCGTGGAAGCTGTGAAAGCACCTGAAGTGCATCAAAGCGAACCTCGGTAGAAGGGATAGGAACATTAATGCGTCTTGCTGCTCCAGACTTTACCAACGATCTATTTGCTATTCCCGTGCTAGTTTTAAGAATTAAAATGTTCCCGGAGTTTCTGAAATTATCGGACAAACAAAAGGGGATTAAAGTAGATAATAAATTATTTGCCTTTTCTGTCAGCATAGAAGGATCAACCTCAGGGATATCGAAATCTATTCCGTCGATAATTATCAAAGTTTTAGAATCGTCTTTAGATAAAATCGGAAAATATTGTGTTAAAAAAGCTGATGGGTTATTAATAAAACTGCCCGTTGGTTTAGGAAAATGATTTGCCGGGTTAACAATACTTCCGGGTAATTTAATTGTTTTTAAACCAGCTTTAGATATTTTGGCAATATTAAACTCATTTCCAAAAATGTGAGCTATGGCAAAATCAAAAGCTAAAAAGGGAAGTTTATTTTTTATACTTAAAAAACGGTCATTCGTATTACCTTCAACAATAATGCAACTATCACCAGAGATAAGAGCATCTATTAAATCACAGAATGGTTTCGGAAATTGTTTTAAGTGTAAGAAATTTTCAAACATTTTAGTACTCCTTTATCTTCTTTGTTTATTAAAATTTAGTTGATTAATTCTGCTTTGTTCCATCGGAGTCGTTTCTTCATCTGATTCGAAATTGAAGTCTGTTAACTCAAAATTGGAAGCGATATCGAACGGATCAAAGAATTTTTCTACTTCTTTTGTTGTATTTGAGCCGGTTAAGCTTTCATGATTAAATACTTTTTGCACTTCAAGAACAAGCCCGTGCTCCTTGAATTTTTCGAGAATTTTATTCATCTCAATTTTACAGCGTTCCTTAGGAACATTAGATAAGTCTAACTCAAGCATTCCGTTAGGATTAAGCTTAACAGATACCGTTGTGTTATCTGCTTTTTTAGCTCTTATTATAGTCGTTGAAGATTTCTTGACTTGCTTGAACTCAATCTTATTAAAACTTAATTCACGAAAGGCTACTCTCAACTTAGAAGTTGTATCAATTTGTTCTTTCAAGGCTTCTTGAAGATTGATTTCTTTCAGTTTATTATTCAAAGAAACGAAGTTCTTCTCAATCAAATTAATCTGAATGGTAGACAGTGAAACCCCTTTGGCAATTTGATTTTGTATTGATGGTAAAAACTCAAAATCGGACTTAACTTGCTTTTGAATAAAACTTAAGCTCTGTTTAGCTTCTAAAGTTTCTTTAATAGCCATCAATTGAACTGCTTTAAGTTCGATAGGGGATAGTTTATTATAAAAGTTTGTATAACTACTTTTCAATTTCAACATACTTTCAGAGATACCTTTCCCCATATCCATAATTCGGTTATATGTAGAATCGAGATTATATGTCGGTGTTGCTTTAATCTGAACTAAATAAAGACTGCCCATTTTAGAATCCTTTCAAAAATTTAATGGATTAAACCCGGCATTATTTTCATTTTCTTGCTGAGCGTTTGGATTCACCGGGATATTGTTTTCATGATTTTCAGCTTGATTATTTGCTGCTATTACTTCAACAAAAAATTGATACTCAATGATATTATTTTGTGAATCGGTAACTCGAACCGAAGCATCAGAGCCCCCAAGCCCTTGAGGGTTTAAGGTCAATATATTACCGTTAATGTTTCCGGCCAGAACTTGCTGATTTTGAACAATTACGTTATAGTTGTAGGGTGGCGTTCCACCGGTCACAAAATCTTGCAAGTTTAAAATAGTTGGATTATCACCAAGGGTTAAAGCGCGATCATTTGTGAAATTTCCAAACTCATTTGCAATTGCCAATGGCTGAACCGCTTGGTTTGGATTTACCACTTGTTGTTGTTGAGCATTATTCTGAGGAACCGGATTTTGTTCCGCTAGATCATCTACGACGGCACGGTTTTTTTGCAACCATTCTCTCAATGATGTCGTTAAGCTGGCAATTATATTTATTATTGCCAAGCATAAATTGTAAGCTAATGTAGCAACCTGTTGGATTATACTCAGTAATAGATGCAACGCAAAAATTGGGACTAAAAATAGAGTATGAACTCCGACAGAAACTACAGAAAACAATGCAACCGCCACTAAAAAAGTTATCATGGAGGTAAAAAACGCCAAAATCGAGGTTCCAATAAATACGAATAAGACATCCTTCCCCATCGTGGCAAATGTCTCGATTGAAGAATCAAAATTAAGGGCGTCCCATCTAACAAAAGCAAGCGAAATAAGAATTGCTAATGAAAGTAGAACCATAAACACTGAGATTACCGATATGACTCTTGAAAAGATTTGAGAATCTCCATCAAATAGAAAATTTGGAGTAAAGGTGGTTCTCTTTACAGCGTCTAGAAGCAATATCCCCCAAGCTGAAGCACTAGCTATAATTGCTATTGCCAAAAGTTCAGCCGGAGAGAAATTTAGACCTATAAGGTGCAGTATGCTGAAACTACCTTGTGTTGTAGGAACAATTTCCAGAGCTTGTAAGGTAAGCACCACCAAATCTATGTCACATAGCAAAGCAATTAGTGAAATAATGAATAAAAGTGTGCTTCCAATAGCCCTTTGTGTATATTCGCTGCGAATTCCACCTGCCTGCAAAATCCTTTGGTTTCGGTCTTTAAATCCTCCAACAAATCTTTGAGTGTACTCCAAAATCGTTGTAACGGGTGCAATCATAAATGCAAATAGCTGGTTTAATAATTGCTGCGTTCTAATTGGTACCGCAATCATCCCGACAAGAAGAATTGTTCCTACTGTTAAATATACTTCTGACATATTACACCTTTTATCAATAAATTACTAGTTTATCTCTGGGTTCTAGAAAACTATAATCTGCCCCAAGATATTCAAATTTTTCGCTCCACGTTTTTCTCGTTTTGGGGTCTTTATTTTGAAAAGCCAAGACAAATACCTTAACTCCCTGTAAGGTTTTTGGTTTTAAATACTTCGAATATTTGTTCATATTCTGTTCCAGGTCGCTGACTATTAATATTACAGTCTCTTCGTCTTTTTTAAGATTCTCAATGCAATTAAGTAAAAACCCATCAATATCTGTGCGATTGTACTTCTTGGAGCGTAACTTTGATATTATAAACGACAACTCTGATTTTACCGCATTTATTTGGTCATTCTCCAACTTTGCTTTGATCTTTCCTTTTCTTGAAAACGGGTTGGCGCTACTTTCATTGATTTCAGGGAGAGTAAGTACTTCGATTAAATTTGAAGTGTTATACGAATCATTAGATAATTCCCGCAAACAGATTTTCGTGCCGGGGACCAAGTTTTCAACAACACTTAGTAAATCATCTACCCCTGTTTTGAAAAGAGAGTAACTTCCGGTATAATCAAGCCCTACCCGGATGACCATCTTTTTTTTCACTGGTTGCTCAGTTTGCTTTTCAGGTGCACACGAACTAAGAACAAACAGGAACCCGGTTACTAAAACTATTTTTGCTATGATTACTACGTTTTTCATGACTGCCTCAAATATGTTAATATTATTTAACTTGTTAACCTTCTTTATTATACTAGAGATAAGAAAAATTAATTATTCCAAAAAAAAATCGATTTTATTTATCATACAACCAGGCTTCAGCCCTGTTCATCGCTTCTCCTGCAGAATAAGCTTTCCCTGCGTATGTCCAACCTCCCCATTCTACATAAACTTCAAACGTGTAAGAATTCCACTTTACTTCATAATGTTTTTTAGTTTTACCCGATTTTACTCTGCCTAATTTTTGCGATGCCATGATTAAATCTCCTTTCGTTTATTGTATAAGAGAGGGAAGTTTTAAAAAATTCCAACATTTTAGAAAAAAAATATTTGGTGAAAGAAAAGAGTGAAATATGAGAGTAAATTAATAGCCAGTTTAATACATTTACCAAACTAATAGCTATTTTGCTTTATTAGATTTGTGTTGTCCTTTAGAGACTTCATCTTACACCAAAGCAACAACTCTAACTTTTCGTTTTGCAGAATTATCGTGGTGTTTGTTTTCTTTAGAAGTTATCTCGCTTCGATACCGAGGATACAGTTCAAATAACATGCAAAATCGCCAATAGTTTTTCTCTCGTTGCCGAGTTTTAATCGCCAAGTGTTATCTTCGCCGATTTTCATCATATTGCGATTAAGTATGTTACAGCAATCTATAAACACATTATGTGCGATGGTTCGTTCATTATCCATTTCAATTCTTGCTTCCGTATCTGCAAAAATCCAACTGACCCTAAGGTTTGAATATCGGATAGCCGAATTAAGCAGATCAGTTTTAAGACTAGATAATTCTGTTTTCTCAATTTGTGAGAAAATATCAAATGCTTTATTATAATTCATACAAATCTCCAACTTATTACGAAAATAGTTCAAGTAAATGAATAATTCAACTTACTGCTAAAATTGTACTTTATTAACACAATATTTACATCGCCAATTGGGTAATTAGGCTCTGGCGCAACAATCCTTCCTGCCCGGCTCTGACGGGTTTATTCAAGGTCTCAATTGTAATTAGCTTATATTTATTTAAGTTTACTAAATTTTCTAATTTTTTCAACAAGTATGATAATGAATTAACTGCTTTTTTTATTGATTTTTGAGAATCACTTATAAAGTTCTAAATTAAAGTTTATTCCAAATCAGCGTAATAAAGTATCTAATTTTTAGGGAGGATTTTTCATTAACCTAGGAACTAACAAGGAAGGATACTTCATGAATTGGAAGTTACATGAAAAGTAATATTACCATAAATATTGTAAGTAATAAGATAAGTTTTATAATTGTATAGGTTAACTTAATAGTATTTTTGATAATTAAGTAACCCAGATAAAACAAAATTATACTTGTCAATATTTCCATAGTTTAGTTTATTGTTTATTTAGAGGCACACTATAATATACATATCCTATTATTTATAGTCATTTAATCGTTTCAAAAATAAAGGGGTCTGACGGAATATTATCTATTAATAATCTTCCTATGCAGTGAAAATTCGGTAAATTTAATATTTCTGCTCTGCTAAATTCAGGGTAGAAATAATGTTTAATTATTTCATAATCAGTAATTCCGGGACGGAATAAAATCATACTTCCTACATTTCCAAATATAGAATACACTAAGTGCTGATCAAGTTGTCCAAGAGTTTGATTGGCCAATATTAAATTTAATCCATACTTTCTAACCTCTGATAATGCACTTCCAATATCACTTCGAACAAAATTTTGAAATTCATCAATAAAGATATGATGGGGTTTTCTTGCTTCTTTGTTTATTGTAGTTCGTGAAAGTCCCGCCAAATAAATCTGACTAATAATAATTTGTCCCAATAAACTTGTATTGTCAGTTCCAATTAAACCTTTATCAAGTTTAATTAATAATATCCCGTCATTATCAATCAAGTTTCTAAAATCCAAACTGTTTTCAGATGTTAATATAGGTGTTAGGTAGAAATCATCAGCAAATCTTGTTAATTTACTTGTTATATAAAGCGCAAAATTTGCAAAACTGTAATCACCCGACATTCTATTTGAGGTAGTGAAGAAATTAACAACAGAATTGTTTTTACAACTACGTAATAAATCACTTCTATAATCTTCATTAGTAAAGACGTTGACAAAATCTATTATACTAAGTCTGACATATTTCTCTTCAACCGCTTCGTCCATAATTAGTAATAAACCATTCTTAAAAAATGATTCAAACATTGGTCCTCCAACTATTTTTAAATCATATATTGAAGCAAAAATTCTCATTAATTCATTAATTACTAATGATTTTCCTTGCGGTAAATTTTTGTTATATGCTAAAGGATTAATCCCAAATGAATCAGCTGGCCTGGTCACATTTATAACTTTTAATCTATCTTTAGAATCATCTGGAATTATTGAAATAACTTCGTCAAATAAATCACCGTGCGGATCTATTAACGTAAAACCATATTTCTTTTTAGCACAATCAATTATCATTGTTTTTAATAATGTAGATTTCCCTGTACCGGTTTGACCACTTACAAATATATGTTTAGATATTGAATGACTTGAAATTCTTATTTGCTTTTTCTTATTATTAATCTTTTTTTCACCAATTAAAATACCATTATCATCTAAATTCCCTGGTAATGTGAAAAAGCCGGGTGATTTTTGATTGAATCCCGGAAAAGTAATATTGTCAGGAAAAGGTAATCTAAATACTTGTAGAACATCAGGTAGAGAAAAATAAAACGGAAAAAATTTGGAGATATGACTTGTATCATTATTAATATCCAAGATTTTTTGAGTATTATTAATTTTGAGATGATGCACATTAACATTTTTACCAAAAAAATAATTTTTTATACCTGTTTTAATATGTTCACTAATAATTGAATATTTACTTCTTATAGCTACCGTTACAAAATATTTAAACTTAGTATTTAAAAATGATTGAAGATTATTACTAATTTTATTTATCTCTTCAAATGTCATTTTCATATTAATACCGCTATTAATTTTTTTTGTTATATCATTTAGTATTCTAATTTCATTCTCGGTCAAAGTAAAAGGTATTAGTTGAATATCAAGTTCAGTATATTCGTTTTGATTAAGCATTGCTTTAAATAGTTCATAATCATATTCAAGCGGTTGAGAATAAAAAGGTAAATATAAAGTTAGATTATTATCATTTGTGTCACTCACCGAATTAAAACCAAATGACATATTATTGAATGAAATTGTGATTGGTTCACGATAAAATAGATGACAATATTCTTCTGAATTATTTTGTTCCAATAAATTACTGTTGTTTAATTCTTGAAATAGATAAGGTGAGATTTTATCGCTAAGTATCGAAGGGAAAAAAGTTGAGGTTTCTTTTTTAATTTGATCTGTGATTTTTTGTAATTCCGAATTATTATTATCCAATATCGTAATAAATAGCTTACAATTTAATCTGCCGCCATTTGATATATATTTTAAGTTTAATTTAATATTGGCAAATTCTGATAATATATTTAGCAGATTTTCATGCCATGTAAAAGCAATATTTTTTTTAATGTTAATTAAATTTTCATGATTATTATACTCCTTATTGATTGAAATTAATTCATAACCGATTACACTTTTGTAAACCTCTTTTGAATTAATAATCTTTTCACCATGAAAAATTATACCTTTCTCATTTTCGTCATTACTAAATAGGCTACTTTCATTAGTTTTAACCGTAACCAAAAACCCTTCATCGTTTTTGATAAAATCTAATATTTCAAATTTCATTACCAATCCAATTAAATGTTTTAATACTCTATTTATAAATAATAGAGGTGGTAATTTTTAATTTTTCCAAAAATGAACTACCCGATCGTAAGAGGATGGTTTATCTAACATAGATTTAGAATAATTCGTATTCAACCGACTCGGTCTTAATCCTTCTCTCCCGGCTTAGACGGGTTTATTCAAGGTCTCAATTGTAATTATAATATTCATGGCTATTTCACCCATTGATGGGCTTCCAAAGTCTCAATCCTTCCTGCCCGGCTCTGACGGGTTTATTCAAGGTCTCAATTGTAATCTTTTCCGTGTAAAATAATAAAGTTGGAAGATCACCGTCTCAATCCTTTTTACCCGCCATGAAATGAATACTACACACAGGGCGGGCAGGTTCAAGGTCTCAATTGTAATCAAGATATATTTATATATATATTAATAATATATACTAGTACAGTCTCAATCCTTTTTATTCAAGGTCTCAATTGTAATCCATGTTTGATCACATATATCTCAGACTTCCTTCCTATGGGTCTCAATCCTTTTTATTCAAGGTCTCAATTGTAATTTTCAAAAATAACAGTATGGAATACGACGATTCCATGCTGAAATCTCAATCCTTTTTACCCGCCAGGAAATGAATACCACACACAGGGCGGGCAGGTTCAAGGTCTCAATTGTAATCCATTCAATAACAAATGGAGAATCATCATGAAAACCTTAACAATCCGTCTCAATCCTTTTTATTCAAGGTCTCAATTGTAATCAGTATCAAAAATTGCTGTCCCGCGGCAGCAGTTTCAGATACGGCTATCGTTTTAAGTCTCAATCCTTTTTTAAGCAAGGTCTTTTTTAGAATAAGTTGCCTCTTGTATAACTGGAATTATGTCCTCCTTTAAGGTCTCAATCCTTTTTTAAGCAAGGTCTTTTTTAGAATAAACTTTATGAATTTGCTAAAAAAAGATAAAAGCACCTTGTCTCAATCCTTTTTTAAGCAAGGTCTTTTTTAGAATGTGAAAAAATATCTTGGATAACCTCAAGACGGAAAAATAATGTCTCAATCCTTTTTTAAGCAAGGTCTTTTTTAGAATCTGTTGGAGGCACCCTTACAGTAAGTGCGGGAGAATTGGCTACGTCTCAATCCTTTTTTAAGCAAGGTCTTTTTTAGAATGGAGCGATTCTGGATATACAGGAGCAAAAATTGAATTAAAAAGTCTCAATCCTTTTTTAAGCAAGGTCTTTTTTAGAATATATAGTAAAACTCAGCCGGACAGCAAACACCCTATTTCCCGTCTCAATCCTTTTTTAAGCAAGGTCTTTTTTAGAATGTTCCCAGAGCAGACTTATTGTATCTCCCGACTATCAAATCGTCTCAATCCTTTTTTAAGCAAGGTCTTTTTTAGAATCAAAATGAAGAATGCTCTATCTGTTGGTGGAGTTGCCTAGTCTCAATCCTTTTTTAAGCAAGGTCTTTTTTAGAATCCAAGGTGCCACTGCCTGGACGCATGGCTTTGACTGGAGTCTCAATCCTTTTTTAAGCAAGGTCTTTTTTAGAATTTAAGAACGATTATCGGGCAGTGAAGATATCTGGTCTTAGTCTCAATCCTTTTTTAAGCAAGGTCTTTTTTAGAATTCAAACTAATTATCCGGAAGTGAGCCCACCAACCAAATCGTCTCAATCCTTTTTTAAGCAAGGTCTTTTTTAGAATAGTCATTCTTATAATTCTTTTTTAATAAACGCTTTATACAGCCCAATTTGCAACCGGTAGATTTATGTAAAAGAACAACATCCAGATTTTCTATCCAAAAATTACTTAATGTATTAATAATAAACAAGTTATAGTTTTTTCAAACCTATACATTTTTATTTCGTTTTTTGGGGTAGCAAATTTGAAAACCTTCTTTTTAGTTACTTTCCTTATGTTTCATAATTACTAACCTATTCAGATATTCATTGTTTATGCAACAAAACAAGCGGGATATTCAAATCTTTTATCTTTCCCCATTATTTGTAGTTTTGCCGTACATGCACTGCACGCAAAGTAGATGTACAAAGAGTCTGTTTCTGCATCAATATGTTTGTTAATCCTTCTTATTAAGTGTTTCAACTGTTCATTAGAAATATCGCACTCAAAAATTGAGTATTGCACTCTTTGTCCGTAATCCGATAGAATGGTTGCTATCTTGTTCCGGTTTTTGTCTTTCGTTATATCGTAGGCAATAATATACATAACCGCATCAATCGATATTATTATTTCTGATTATTTTAACAACTTGCAACGCATAATGGTTGAATCTGTTCCAAATAAACTGTCTATTTTCAAATAAAAATTCACCCCAAAGTTTTAAGAATTTTTTCCTGCTTTCGTCTTTTAGATAGAAACCTCTTTCATCACTGTCCGAAAAATCGGAATTCTTGAAATAAGGAATATTACAGATATTAAGAACAAATCGGTCAACTATAGGCGCCCGAAAAATTTCCATAAAATCCAGCACGAGAGAGGGCCGGTTATAGTCCGGTTTATGCAGAAACCCGACATATTTATCCAACCCGGTAACTGAAATTAATCCCGTCAAATAGTTCTGTAGTAAACAATACCCGAAACTGAGTAGAGCATTTGCAGGATCTTTTGGCGGTCTTTTACTTCTTATTGAAAAAATGATCTCATTATTAAATAGTGATGAGTAAAGAGTAAAGTGTTCCTTAGACGCAGAACCTTCGTATCCGAGTAAAGATTCGTAGCTTCCGGCAGCTGCAACCGAAGCAGAAATCTTCTTATATGTTTTGCGGATTGTTCTAAGCCCTGTAGTGCCGTTTTTTCTTCTATTGTTTTTATAAAAATGCAAGATCCCTTCTATCTTGCCTTCAATAAACAATTTACTGATTTTTAACGATGTCGATTCATCCAGATTTGCCAGATACTGCAAATATCTTAGGTCTAAGTTCTTTTGTGGAACCGGTTCTACTATTGCTTTCAAATTTCCATCCATTGTAAGAAACGAAAGCGGTATCCCCTTATATGCTAATAGTGATATTGTTTGCGATGTGACCTGTACATTTCCAAATATTACAATACCATCTGTGTTAATTACGGGTATTGTCAGTATTTCGGTTTCATCGCTTGCTAATATCAACTTTTCGGATTCTTTTTTCAGGGTAGTACCCTGTTCGGTAATGAAAATAAACGACATTTTCCTTTTCTATTAGTTGTAGTTTTAATCATGATAGAGAGGAGAAAGTCTGCTTTTTCCAAATAATAGCCGGAATAATTTCCGATTTTTTAGATGCTGCCGTTAATTTGCTGCCCGGCTCTGACGGGTTTATTCAAGGTCTTCGTTTGCCAGCCTTTCCGTCTTACCGATTCGCTTCGCTCATTCGGGATTTCGCCTCCGGCTCAACAATCCTTCCTGCCCGGCTATGACGGGTTTATTCAAGGTCTCAATTGTAATCAATTAGAAGAGAAATTTGGAGCTAGAGTATCGTTCCAAGATTCTGAATTCACTGAATTGTCTCAATCCTTTTTACCCGCCATGAAATGAATACTACACACAAGGCGGGCAGGTTCAAGGTCTCAATTGTAATCGTCATGGCTGGCACGTACAATATCGCTCTTGAAAGTAACGTTTTTGTCTCAATCCTTTTTATTCAAGGTCTCAATTGTAATCTTCTATCCTCCTAATAGTTAGTGAATAACCTAATCAAGTCTCAATCCTTTTTATTCAAGGTCTCAATTGTAATCCATTATGATAGTAATTCTGATTGCTATTATAATGAAAGGTCTCAATCCTTTTTACCCGCCAGGAAATGAATACTACACACAGGGCGGGCAGGTTCAAGGTCTCAATTGTAATCCCAAAGAGATCAGAAGGATCTCATCAAAATTGAGGGCGTCTCAATCCTTTTTATTCAAGGTCTCAATTGTAATCCTAAAAAATTTCAAGGGGGTATACGATGATGGAAGCATCATTGTGTCTCAATCCTTTTTATTCAAGGTCTCAATTGTAATCAGATAAGTATCAAATAGAAGAAATTCTAAATATGTGTGAATGTCTCAATCCTTTTTATTCAAGGTCTCAATTGTAATCATTATTCTCTTGGGACATTTTGTCTTCTGGCCCTTTTCAAGTCTCAATCCTTTTTATTCAAGGTCTCAATTGTAATCTAAAGGTGTAGCCTAGCTAGCTACGTCCGAATTTTCATTTACTTAGGTGTCTCAATCCTTTTTATTCAAGGTCTCAATTGTAATCGCTTAACTATATATTTTTTGGGATGCTATCTTATAACTGTCTCAATCCTTTTTACCCGCCATGAAATTGTAATGCTTCAAGGGGAAAGATACTGGTGTAAAAAAAATAAACAGATAAAATGAATAAAAATCAAGCTGCATTTTTGTTATCCCTCCAATACTGATCACGAAGAACCTCTGCCTGTTGAAGTTTAT
>Ga0208244_101122_pt1 | contig 16910 bp, 17 predicted proteins | sample SubbioCR12Aug_5A_FD_184828 | JGI IMG/M metagenome (GOLD analysis project Ga0208244, IMG submission 184828) | Serpentinite rock and fluid subsurface biosphere microbial communities from McLaughlin Reserve, California, USA - CR12Aug_5A (SPAdes) | ecosystem: Environmental > Terrestrial > Deep... | reverse complement strand
GCCGATCTACTACGCCCACCGCATCATGCAGCGCCAGGCCGAGGTGCGCCGCGACGGCCGCCTGCCCTGGCTGCGCCCCGACGCCAAGAGCCAGCTCACGGTGAAGTACGTCGACGACAAGCCGGTCGCCATCGACACCGTGGTGGTGTCGACCCAGCACGACCCGGACGTCTCGCACGCCCAGCTCGCCGAGGCGGTGATCGAGGAGATCGTCAAGCCGGTGCTGCCCAAGGAGATGCTCACCGCCAACACGCGCTACCTCATCAACCCGACAGGCCGCTTCGTCGTCGGCGGCCCGCACGGCGACTGCGGCCTCACCGGCCGCAAGATCATCGTCGACACCTACGGCGGCGCGGCCCACCACGGCGGCGGCGCCTTCTCCGGCAAGGACCCGTCGAAAGTCGACCGCTCGGCCGCCTACGCCTGCCGCTACGTCGCCAAGAACATCGTCGCCGCCGGCCTCGCCGAGCGCTGCGAAGTCCAGATCGCCTACGCCATCGGCGTCGCCAGGCCGGTGTCCCTGATGGTGCACACCTACGGCACCGGGAAGATCGCCGAGGAAAAGATCGAGGAGCTCATCCGCAAGCACTTCGACCTGCGGCCGAAGGGCATCATCCAGTCGCTCGACCTGCTGCGCCCGATCTACGGCAAGACCGCCGCCTACGGCCACTTCGGCCGCGACGAGCCGGAGTTCACCTGGGAGGCGCTGGACAAGGTGGCGGCGCTGAAGGCCGACGCGGGGCTGTAAAGGTTGTTCATCCCGCACACGAAGCCGCCGCCGGGCGGCTTCGTCATTTCCGGGTTCTCAAAGACGGTTGGACAGCATTCCATCTCCGGATTACCATTTCAGGCACTGATACCCCGGATGAGAAATTCACCATGACCCGAGCCTCCGTAGCCCTCTCGCCAACCGAGCAGCGCCGCCTTGAGAAGCTGGCCCAGGAGGCCGGCCGCACGCCCAAAACCATGCTGAAATACGTCCTGCGCGACGGGTTCGACTACACCGAGGAATTCGTTCGCAAAGTCAAGGAAGGGCTTGCCGAGCTGGATGCCGGGAAAGGCGTACCCCGCGCCGTCGTCAGCGAACAGGCCCGCCGCATCGTCGCCAAGCATGCCGCGCACAAGAAAGCCGCTTGAGCTTTCTCCGTGCGCCGCTCGCGAATACCACGCCGAGCTGGAATACATCGCCGCCGCCGATCCACACGCCGCCGGCCTGGTTTTCTCGCGGGTCGAGCGAACGCTCGATTTGATCGAGCGCAATCCTGAAATTGGAACACCGGGGCGTCTGCCGGGTACGCGAGAGTGGCCGGTGGCGCGAACTTCCCTGACCGTGATTTACCGCCTGCGCCCAACGAAAATCCAGGTGGCGCGCATACTCCACCAGCGGCGCAAGTTCCCTTAGACGGCCAATAAAGTCAGTCTCCGCAAGACGGCGACAGCTTCAGAGGCAACGGTCGCGAATGCGCGAAAAGACCTGCTCGCCGTCGACTGCGGCGACCGTGCCGGCGCGCAATTCCGCCAGCCGGCGGCGGGCCACCTCCAGCCAGGCGGCGGATGCCTCGTCCGGCGATTTCAGGCTTTGGATTTCCGGCTCCGGCATCTTAATAGAGGGCGTCGGCCACCGGGTCGAATTCGAGTTTCATGTCTTCCCTTTGATCTCGGTAGCCACGGTTACATGGCCGCGATGAATTCGTCAGGCGATACGTCAGCCTGTCGCAGAACACCCGCCAGAGTACCTACCTTGACTTCGCTGTGCATGGGAACGACACAACCCTTTGCACCACGGCGCATGATGACGTGGCTTCCCGATTGACGGAGTTTCTCGAAGCCGGGGCGTTCCAGAACACGTACGACGACAGCCCCGGAAACGCGGGGCAGTTTAGGCATGCGCGGGAACGCTGAACATCGTAATCAGCAGATGTCCCGATGCGGGCAGAGGGAATTCGGTCAGATAGAGCGCCGTAGCCTCCTGCAGATTGGAGAGGGCTTCCTCGACCGTTTCACCTTGCGTGGTGGTTCCCGTCTCGGGATTCAGGGCGACATACCCGCCTTCCTCTGCGGGAGTGAGTACCGCGGTCAGTTCCATGGCTCGGCTCCAGTGTGAAAATGTAATTGTCGCCTATTCAGGGCATCGCTGCCCTTCGTGTAACTTACCCCATCCAGCGGCCGTCTTCCAGCATGCGGGCGCGGCCGAGGGCGACGAGGGTGTCGAGGAGCTGGGGCAGGCGCTTCTTCCACGGGCCCTTGCCGGTGAAGCGGACGGCGAGGTCGGCTTCGGCGAGCGGGGCGCGCGCCTCGGCCAGCACGCGGGCGACGGCGGCGACCTGCTCGGGAAGGGTGTTGGGCCAGGACTGGCGTTGTGGCTCGGTGCGGGGCGGAGACGGGCTTGTCCCGCCCTCCTTGGCGGCCTCCGAATGCGTCGGTCGGGACAACCCCATCTCCGCCTGGACCGGCTGCGGTGGTTCGGGATGCTGGAATTCGGGACGCAGCCAGCGCACCAATCCACCCGCCTCCTCGGCGGCGCGCTCGGCGTTCAACGCGACGAGGCGCTCGAGGATGGCCTCCGCCTGTAGGTCGGCCTTCAGGCCGACTTCGGGCGCCGCTGTCGGGCTGAAGCCCGACCTACAACTTCCGGCCAGGTCGCTCCAGCCGTAGGCCTCGAGCACCGCCGCATCCAGCTCGTCGTGCAGGCTCTTCAGCACCGACACCAGCCCCATCTCGTGAATCGCCTTCTCCTTCGCCGTCATGGGGAGACTGACTTTCAGTTTTTCGAGGACGTTGTACATCCCCGTCAGCGTCAGCTCCGCATGCAGCCCCTGCTGCCGCTTGCGATGCGCATCGATCTGCTCGGCGAGATCGCGGATGCGCGCCTGCTGTTCGGGCGTGGCGGCGGGGAAGGGGAAGGTGTCGAAGCAGCGGGATTGGTTGTAGCGCGGATCGTTTCCCACACCAAGACGCCCACCCGCCTTCAGCGCCCAAGCAATATGAACACGACTGGATAAAACACCGAGTATGTAAGCATCGTCTGTAGCGATGGGTACGAGCCCTTGATCGGGCAGCGTCGCAGCCGGCTCGAAAAGAAACAGCCGATGCTTCGCGGTCATGGGCGTAACGATGTAGCGATGAAGAGACGCTGCCGCAGTTCGCCATTCGCTTCTGGGTTCGGCGAATATCCACCACCGTTCGCGATAAGAGGCGCGAGCGTTATGGTCGCGCTCGGGTTTGACGCGGTCAAAGAGCCATTGCCAGGTAGCAGGGAAACGGGCTCGCAATTCTTGCTCCGAGAGGCCAAAGGCGTCGATTACGAGAATATCGCGAGGGCGATCAGTAAGGTCCTTGCCATTACGATAAGCGCGAAGCAATGCGCCGTCATCCAGCTTCGCTTTCTGCTCGGCATCTACAACAAAACCCGCGCCAACCAGAGTGACGCCGCGCAATGCCAAGCCAGCATTGGCCTGCAATGGCTGTGCTGCTGACACATTCGCGCCAACGGTCAAATCCGCATTTATCACGCCTGCACGCTCGGCGGCTATCACTTCCAACCCGTCGCCGCCGCCTTCGCGCTCGTCAGTCACGGTCAGCAACCGCCCTTCTCCCGCCCCCATCGCCCCCACGGTCATGGCAATCCGCACCGCCGCCCCGTCCGCGCTGTCCACCCAAGGATGGTCCGGCACCGCGAACGCCAGATGGAGGGGGACGGGGCTGCCTCGACCGACGCATTCGGCGTTCTTTGCCGCTAAGGAGGGCGGGGCAGCCCCGTCCCCCTCCCCCAAATGCGCCTGCAGCACGCGCCGGTTGAAAGCCTGCGTCACGCTGTTGGTGGTAATCAACCCGAACCGCGACAGCAAACCCGAACAAACCAAACCAGCCGCCTTGTGCCACCAGTACATGACGAAATCCGCCGATTCGGGCATGTCCGACCACGCCCCGCGCAGCGCCTCGACATAACCGTCGCCCAGCGCCGCGCGCATGCGCTTGTTGCCGATGAACGGCGGATTACCCACCACGACGTCGGCCTGCGGCCACTCGGCGCGGCGCGGATTGACGTAGCGCTCCAGCGGCACCTGCGCGGTTTCGTCCGGTACGTCCTCGCCGGTGACGGAATGCTTCTTCGTCGTCTTGCCATCCCAGCGCGACACCGGCACACCGCGCGCGTCGACGACGTACTCGACCGCATCGTAGGCGAGCACCGCGTCGCGGCACTCGATGTTGCGGAAATCCTTCAGCACCGGCTGCGGCGGCATGACATGGCCGCGCGTGCGGAAATGCCACTGCAGATAGCCGATCCACAGCACCATCTCTGCCACCGCCGCCGCGCGCGGATTGATCTCCAGGCCGAGGAACTGGTGCGGATCGACGGAGAGGCCCTCCGTCTCCAGCATCGCCTGCGTGTGGCCGATCTCGTCGAGCTGGTTGAGCACCTCGCCCTCGAGGCGCTTCATGTGCTCCAGCGTCACGTACAAAAAGTTGCCCGAGCCGCAGGCCGGGTCGAGCACGCGCAGCTCGCACAGGCGGTGGTGGAAGGCGCGCAGTACGGCGATGGCCTCCTTCTGCTTGCCCTCGTTGGCCAGCAGCAGCGCGGCGGCCTGGACGTGGCCCCAGCTCGCCCGCAGCGGCTCGATCACGGTCGGCAGCACCAGCCGCTCGACGTAGGCGCGCGGCGTGTAGTGCGCGCCCAGCGCATGGCGCTCGGCCGGATCGAGGGCGCGCTCCAGCAGCGTGCCGAAGATGGCCGGCTCGACCTGCGTCCAGTCGGCGCTGGAAGCCTTGATGAGCAGTTCAATCTGGTCGCGCGTCAGCGGCAGCACCAGCGGCGTCTTGAACAGCTTGCCGTTGAAGCGCGGTAGCGCGGCGCGGATGGCGACGGAGAATTCGCCGGTGTCCATCGCCCGCCACAGCTCGCCCACCAACGGCACGAACTGCGCCGGGTCGTCCTTCAGGCTCTCCAGCAGGAGGGTAAAGGCGCCCTTGCCGTCGCGCCGCGGCAGCAATTCCACATCTTCGGCGAACATGGTGAACAGGCAGCGGCTGAGGAAGCCGGCGACGGTCTCGGCGTCATGCCCCGCGCCTTCGAGGGCCTTGGCCACCTCGGCCAGGCGCTCGGCCACCTCGCGCGTGACGCGGGCGGTGGCGCGCGTCGGGTCGAGCGAAAGCGGATCGAGCCAGAGGGCGCGCAGGCGCGCGCGGATCGTCTCGTCGCGAAAGTCAGTCAGCCTGATACGGTGCGAGCGCGGATCGGGAAACGGCGTGTAGGTGGCGCCGGAGCGGGAGAACTCGGCGTACAACTCGATGACGTTGCCGACATCGACCACGACGAGGAAGGGCGGCCGCCCCTCCTCGGCCGGCAGCGCGCGGGCGTAGGCCTCGGCCTGGCCGCGGGCGCGCTGCAGGGCGTCGTCGAAGGCTGTCGGGCTGAAGCCCGACCTACGGATCCGCTTCGCCTCCAGCACGAAGGCGCCGCGCCGGTAGCAGTCGATGAAGCCGTGGGATTCGCTGCCGTCACCATGGCGGAAGCGCACGCGGCGCTCGAAGACGTAGGCGTTGTCGCGCGTGTCGTCGCGCGCCGGATCGGGCCGAGGCAGGCCGAGCAGCTCTGTAAGTTCGCCGACGAAAAGCTGGTAGTTGGCGCGTTCCGACCCGCCGGCGGCCTGCCAGCGGGAAATGAAGCGCTCGATGCTTTCGTTTGTCATGGCCACGACGGAGTTTATCGGAATCGGCTTCGGGCGTATAATGCCCCGCTTCCGAGGAGCGCTGCGAGGCGCCGCATCAGTCGGCCCCCAGGCTCGGAGTTCTTCAAACTGCGCTCACCTCAACCCGTGCCGGCACGGGAAGGCAGGTGAGCAAAGCCTCCCCCCTCCCCCCGGCTGCTTTGACAAGGAGCCAACATGAGTGCCATTGCACAAGCCATTGCCAGTTTCACCGACTACAAGGTCGCCGACATCGGCCTCGCCGACTGGGGCCGCAAGGAAATCGCCATCGCCGAGACCGAGATGCCCGGCCTGATGGCCGTGCGCGAGGAATTCGCCGCCACCCAGCCGCTGCGCGGCGCGCGCATCACCGGCAGCCTGCACATGACCATCCAGACGGCGGTGCTGATCGAGAGTTTGAAGGCCCTCGGCGCCGACGTGCGCTGGGCTTCCTGCAACATCTTCTCGACGCAGGACCACGCGGCCGCGGCCATCGCCGCCGCCGGCACGCCGGTGTTTGCCTACAAGGGCGAGACGCTGGAGGAGTACTGGGACTACACCCACCGCATCTTCGAGTGGCCCGGCCACGAGGCGGCAGGCAAGGGCGCCAACATGATCCTCGACGACGGCGGCGACGCAACGCTGCTGCTCATCCTCGGCGCCAAGGCCGAGGAGAATCCCTCGGTGATCGCCCATCCGACCAACGAGGAAGAGGTCGCCCTGTTCGCCTCCATCAAGCAGCGCCTCGCCAAGCACCCCGGCTGGTACTCGAAGCAGCTCGCCGGCATCCAGGGCGTGACCGAGGAGACCACCACCGGCGTCAAGCGCCTCTACCAGATGGCGGCCGAGGGCCGGCTGCCCTTCCCGGCGATCAACGTCAACGACTCGGTAACGAAGTCCAAGTTCGACAACCTCTACGGCTGCCGCGAGTCGCTCGTCGACGGCATCAAGCGCGCCACCGACGTCATGATCGCCGGCAAGGTCGCCGTGGTGGCCGGCTACGGCGACGTCGGCAAGGGTTGCGCGCAGTCGCTGCGCGGCCTCGGCGCCACGGTGTGGGTGACCGAGATCGACCCGATCTGCGCCCTGCAGGCGGCAATGGAAGGCTATCGCGTCGTCACCATGGACGAGGCGGCGCCACACGCCGACATCTTCGTCACCGCCACCGGCAACCTGCGCGTCATCAACCACGAGCACATGAAGGCGATGCGCAACAATTCCATCGTCTGCAACATCGGCCACTTCGATTCCGAAATCGACATCGCCTCGCTGCGCCCCTACCAGTGGGACAACATCAAGCCGCAAGTGGACCATGTCATTTTCCCCGCAGTGGATGGCAAACCCGGCAAGCGCATCATCGTGCTGGCCGAAGGGCGGCTGGTGAACCTCGGCTGCGCCACCGGGCATCCCAGCTTCGTCATGAGCAACTCCTTCACCAACCAGGTGCTGGCGCAGATCGAGCTGTTCACCCGCGGCGGCCAGTACGGCAAGCAGGTGTATGTCCTGCCCAAGCACCTCGACGAGAAGGTGGCACGCCTGCACCTGAAGAAGATCGGCGCGCACCTGACCGAGCTCTCCGACGAACAGGCCACCTACCTCGACCTGCCCAAGGACGGCCCGTACAAGCCGGATCACTACCGCTATTGACGTGGCGCCATGGCGGTTCCATAATGGAACCATATTGGTTCCGCCGTGGAGGTACTCATCATGCCCAGCCTGTCGATCAAGGATGTCCCGGAACCTCTGCTGGAGGCCATTCGCCGGCGGGCCGCACGCCATCACCGCTCCCTGCAGGGCGAGTTGATGGCGCTCATCTCGCAGGCAGCGGCCGAAGAGCCTGGGGCTGACATACCGACAGCTCACTCCATAAAAAAAACAGCCGTCGCGCCAAGCAAGAGCTTCTCGGAAGCGGCAGCCGATTTTCGCCGCCGGTTTCCCTCGCCCCCGGGGGGCAAGTCTGAATCGTCAGTAGACTTCATCCGGGAAATGCGTGACACCCATTACGGCGAAGCCTGGGTCATGGCCGGCATCAAAGACGGGCACTGGCCGCCGCAACCGGGAGATTCTGAGCCCATTCCCGGCATCGGACTGATACATAGCCGGAAACCGGACGCCGGGACCGACAAGACATGACATGACGCTCTACGTTTCCGAACCGCCCATGCCTTACTCGGCCCGCCCGCCCGCCGTCGTCGACGCGAATGTTCTGGTCGCTTTCGTGTTCGGGGAACCGGAATGCGAAGAAGCCATGGCGCGCCTGCACCCCTACACCCTGCACGCTCCGGCCCTGCTGCCCTTCGAGATCGCCAACGTCGCCATGAACAAGCTGCGCCGCGGACAGGCTTCCCCGCAGGATCTGGCCGCGCGGCTGGAGGGATTCGACTTCGGCCTGATCCGTCTCGCCGAAACGCCTCCCGCCGGTGTCTTCGACCTGGCACAACGCTACCGGCTTTCCGCCTACGACGCGTCCTACCTGTGGCTGGCAGTCGAACTGAGAGCGCCATTGCTCACCTTCGATGGCAAACTCGCGACCGCCGCTGCCGACTGCATGGTCAATCTGCCACCGCCCGAGGGCACCAATCCGACACCATGAAACCCGAAATCTCCTTCGAATTCTTTCCGCCGCAAACGACCGAAGGCGCGGAAAAGCTGCGCGTCACGCGCAAACAGCTCGCCCAGCTGAAGCCGGCCTTCTTCTCCTGCACCTTCGGCGCCGGCGGCTCGACGCGCGACCGCACGCTCGAAACCGTGCTGGAAATCCAGGCCGAGGGCCTGCCGGCCGCGCCCCACCTCTCCTGCATCGGCTCGACGCGCGAGAACGTGCGCGACGTGCTGGAACGCTACAAGGCGGCCGGCATCCGCCGCATCGTCGCGCTGCGCGGCGACCTGCCTTCGGGCATGGCCGATCCGGGCGCCTTCCGCTACGCCAACGAACTGGTGGCGTTCATCCGCAAGGAAACCGGCGACTGGTTCCACGTCGAGGTGGCGGCCTACCCCGAGTACCACCCGCAGGCGAAGAGCCCGCGCGACGACCTGGAGAATTTCAGGCGCAAGGTGGATGCGGGCGCAAACTCGGCCATCACGCAATACTTCTACAACGCCGACGCCTATGAGCAGTTCGTCGACCAGGCGCAGGCGCTGGGCATCGCGCTGCCGATCGTGCCGGGCATCATGCCCATCGCCAACTTCAGCAAGATCGCCCGCTTCTCGGATGCCTGCGGCACGGAGATCCCGCGCTGGATGCGGAAAAAGTTCGAGAGTTTCGGGGATGATTCCGCCTCCGTGCGCGCCTTCGGCCTCGACGTGGTGACGGCGCTGTGCGACCGCCTGCTCGCCAGCGGCGCGCCGGGCCTGCACTTCTACACCCTCAACCAGGCCGGGCTGACCAGCACGATCTGGCAGCGGCTCGGCCTGTAGGTCGGGCTTCAGCCCGACGCCAGCGCCGATGTCGGGCTGAAGCCCGACCTACGCGAACCGCCCGCCCGCTCCAAGGAAAAGTCAGTCCCCGCAATACGGCGATCAGCGCCGCCTGCCGCCGAGGATGGAGCCGAGCACGCCGCGCAGCACCTGGCGGCCGAGCTCCGAGCCGATGGCGCGGGCGGCGCTCTTCACCGCCGCCTCGCCCGCCGACTGACGGCGTCCTCCGCCGCCGAAGAGATCGCCCAGCCCGCCGAGAAGGCCACCGCCGCTTTGCTGCTGCGGTGCCTGGGGCGTCGGCGCGGGCTGCGGAGGCGACGAAGATTCGGCCGCCTGCGCGGCGCGCGCCTTGATCTTCTCGTAGGCGGATTCGCGGTCCACCGCCTTTTCATAGTGGCCGTAGAGCAGCGAAGCCTTGATCGCCGCGTCCCTTTCTCCGGCCTGCAGCGGCCCGATGCGCGAGGCCGGCGGCAGGATGAAGGCGCGCTCGACGACGCTCGGCCGGCCCTTCTCGTCGAGGAAGGACACCAGCGCCTCGCCCACGGCGAGCTCGGTGATGGCCGTCTCGGTGTCGAGCTTCGGGTTCTGCCGCAATGTCTGCGCCGCCGTCTTCACCGCCTTCTGGTCGCGCGGCGTGAAGGCGCGCAGGGCGTGCTGGACGCGGTTGCCGAGCTGGCCGAGCACCGTCTCCGGCACGTCGAGGGGGTTCTGCGTGATGAAGTAGACGCCGACGCCCTTGGAGCGGATCAGGCGCACCACCTGCTCGATCTTCTCCAGCAGGGCCGGCGGCGCCTCGTTGAAGAGGAGGTGCGCCTCGTCGAAGAAGAACACCAGCTTCGGCTTGTCGAGGTCGCCCGCTTCCGGAAGCTGCTCGAAGAGTTCGGCCAGCAGCCAGAGCAGGAAGGTCGAGTAGAGGCGCGGGGCGTTGAGCAGCCTGTCGGCGGCGAGAATATTCACGACCCCCTTGCCGCCATCCGTCTGCATCAGGTCGGCGATGTCGAGCATCGGTTCGCCGAAGAAGCTGCCGCCGCCCTGCTCCTCGATCTGCAACAGGGCGCGCTGGATGGCGCCGACGGAGGCCGCCGAGACGTTGCCGTACTCGGTGGTGAACTGCTTCGCGTTCTCGCCGACGTGCTGCACCATCGCGCGCAGGTCCTTCAGGTCGAGCAGCAGCAGGCCGTTGTCGTCGGCGATCCTGAAGACGATCTGCAGGACGCCGGCCTGGGTGTCGTTGAGGTTGAGCAGGCGCCCCAGCAGCAGCGGGCCCATGTCGGAAATGGTGGCGCGCACCGGGTGGCCGGCCTCGCCGAAGACGTCCCAGAACACCGCCGGAAAGGCGGTCGGCCGAGGCTCCGCGATGCCATGCGCCTGCAGCCTTTCCTTGAGCTTCGGCGTGATGCTGCCGGCGGCGGCGAGCCCTGAAAGATCGCCCTTGACGTCGGCCATGAACACCGGCACGCCGATGGCAGAGAGCCGCTCGGCCAGCACCTGCAGGGTGACGGTCTTGCCGGTGCCGGTGGCGCCGGTGATGAGACCGTGGCGGTTGGCCAGCGCCGGCAGCAGCGCCAGTTCGAGTTCGCCGGATTTCGCGATGACAAGCGGCTGGACCATCGTGCGCCTCTTCGGGAGTGTAAAATCGCATTTTATCAGCAGCGATTCGACGAGAGGTTCCACATGGCCGGCCACTCCAAATGGGCCAACATCCAGCACCGCAAGGGGCGCCAGGACGCCAAGCGTGGCAAGGTCTTCACCAAGCTCATCAAGGAAATCACCGTCGCCTCGCGCATGGGCGGCAGCGATGCCGACAGCAACCCGCGCCTGCGCCTGGCGATGGACAAGGCCTTCGACAGCAACATGTCGAAGGACACCGTCGAGCGCGCCATCAAGCGCGGCGCAGGCGAGCTGGACGGCGCCAGCTACGAGGAAATCCGCTACGAAGGCTACGGCATCGGCGGCGCGGCGGTGATGGTGGACTGCCTCACCGACAACAAGACGCGCACCGTGGCGGAAGTGCGCCACGCCTTCGCCAAGAACGGCGGCAACCTCGGCGCCGAAGGCTCGGTCGCCTTCCAGTTCAGGCACTGCGGCCAGTTCATCTTCGCCCCCGGCACCAGCGAGGACAAGGCGATGGAAGCGGCGCTGGAGGCCGGCGCCGAGGACGTGCTGGCCAACGAGGATGGCAGCATCGAGGTGATCTGCGCGCCGCAGGACTTCCATGCCGTGAAATCCGGCCTGGAGCAGGCCGGCCTCAAGGCGGAAGTCGCCGACATCACCTTCAAGCCGCTCAACGACTCCGAGCTCGCCGGCGAGGATGCCGCGAAGATGCAGAAGCTGCTCGACGCCATCGACGCGCTCGACGACGTGCAGGAAGTCTATACGACTGCCGTCATTGGCGAGGAGTGAGCGGTGAGCGGTGAGCGGTCGGGCACGGCCGCGCCGATCCGCATCCTCGGCATCGACCCCGGTTTGCGCATCACCGGGTTCGGTGTCATCGAGAAGACCGGCAACAAGCTCGCCTACCTCACCAGCGGCTGTGTCCGGACACCGGCGGACGGCGCGCTGCCGCTGCGCCTGAAGGCCATCCTCGACGGACTGCGCGAGGTGATCGCCACCCACCGGCCGCAGCAGGTCGCCGTCGAGATCGTCTTCGTCAACGTCAATCCGCAATCCACCCTGCTGCTCGGCCAGGCGCGCGGCGCGGCCATCTGTGCGGCGGTCGACGCCGCGCTGCCGATCGCCGAATACACCGCGCTGCAGGTCAAGCAGGCAGTGGTCGGCAACGGCCACGCCGCCAAGGAGCAGGTGCAGCATATGGTGCGCCGCCTGCTCGCCCTGCCCGGCGACCCCAGTCCGGACGCGGCCGACGCGCTGGCCTGCGCCATCTGCCACGCCCATGGCGGCCAGGGGCTGGGCGACCTGTCCACCCTGGGCATGACGGTGCGCCGCGGCCGGCTGCGATAAGGCCTGTTTGCGCCTATCACTTTCGTCGTCATCCAAACGGATGATGCGCGCTCCTCCCCGCCTGGGTTCCAATCCGGTTGCAGGAATGCACTTCCTCCCCTGCAAATTTTTACACACGCCGTCCGTGTGCCAAGCGCCCGCAAGGGCGCTTTTTTTTGCCGCTGCCGCTACAATCCCCGTCTTGTTCCCGGAGCAGCGCCATGATCGGTCGCCTGACAGGCATCCTCGTCGAGAAGAACCCGCCGCAGATCACGCTCGACGTGGCCGGCGTCGGCTACGAAGTCGATGTGCCCATGAGCACCTTCTACCATCTGCCCGCCACGGGAGAGAAGGTGACCCTGCACACCCATCTGGCGGTGCGCGAGGATGCGCACCAGCTGTTCGGCTTCGCCTCCGAGGCCGAGCGCGCCGCCTTCCGCCAGTTGCTGAAGATCTCCGGCGTCGGCGCGCGCACGGCGCTGGCGCTGCTCTCCGGGCTGTCCGTGGCAGATCTCTCCCAGGCGGTCGCGGCGCAGGAGTCCGGCCGGTTGACGAAGATTCCCGGCATCGGCAAGAAGACGGCGGAGCGGCTGCTGCTGGAACTGAAGGACAAGCTGCCGCAGGCCGGACCGGGCGCGGCAGCGAAAGTCAGCGCCGGCGGGACGGCGGCCGGCGCCGCCTCGGACATCCTCAACGCCCTGCTGGCGCTGGGCTACCACGAGCGCGAGGCGCAGGCGGCACTGCGGGCGCTGCCCGTCGACATCTCCGTGCCGGACGGCATCCGCCAGGCGCTGAAGTCCCTCTCCAAGGCCTGATCCGGCCGGCAGACGGGTACAATCCCCTGCCCATGGACTACAAGAAACTCGCCCGCATCTTCCTCGTCACGCTGCTGGCGCTCGGCTGCTTCCTCATCCTGCAGCCCTTCATCGCCGCCATCCTCTTCGCAGCCATCGTCTGCGTCACCACATGGCCGCTGCATGCCTGGCTGCTCGCCCGGCTCGGCGGCCGCGCAGCACTGACGGCCACGCTGATGACGCTGCTGCTGATGCTGGTGGTGCTGCTGCCGATGGTCTTCCTCGCCGTCGGCCTGGCCGACGGCGTGCCGCCGCTGGCCGAAAAGCTGCGCGGCGTGATCCTGCGTGCCGCCATGGGGCCGCCCGAGTGGCTGGGCAGCATCCCCTTCGTCGGCAGCCAGCTCGACGCCTACTGGCACAGCCTCGCCGAGAGCCGCGAGGAATTCAACAAGCTGCTCAAGCAACTCTACGACCCGGCGCGCACCGTGCTGCTGAAGACGGTCACCCTTTTTGGCGAAGGCCTGCTGCAACTGGCGCTGGTGCTGTTCATCGGCTTCTTCTTCTACCGCGACGGCGCGGCGCTGGTCGCGCGCCTGCAAAGCGGCAGCCGCCGCCTCGGCGGCGAGCTGGGCGGGCAGATGCTGGCGCTGGCGCGCAGCACCGTCATGGGGGTGATGATCGGCATCGTCGGCACCGCCGCCGCCCAGGCGCTGGTGGCCCTGATCGGCTTCCTCATCGCCGGCGTGCCCGGCGCCATCCTGCTTGCCGCAGCGATCTTCTTCCTCTCCATGATCCCGGTCGGCCCGCCGCTGATCTGGGGCGGCGCCGCCTTCTGGCTCTACGACCAGGGGCAAACCGGCTGGGCGATCTTCATGGCGGTCTATGGCGTCGCCGTCATCAGCAGCGTGGACAACGTCGTCAAGCCGCTGCTCATCAGCCGCACCGCCAGCCTGCCGATCCTGCTCATCGCACTCGGCGTCTTCGGCGGCGTGCTCGCCTTCGGCTTCATCGGCATCTTCCTCGGCCCGGTGCTGCTGGCGCTCGGGCTCGTTCTCGCCGAAAAATGGACCGTGGCGCAGCCATGATCGAAACCGACCGCCTCATCTCCGCCGCGCCCGAGTCCACGCAGGAGGCGCAGATCGAGCGCGCCCTGCGGCCGCGCCGGCTGGAGGAATACGTCGGCCAGCAGAAAATCCGCGGCCAGCTCACCATCTTCATCGAGGCGGCAAGGAAACGCAGCGAGGCGCTCGACCATGTCCTGCTCTTCGGCCCGCCCGGCCTGGGCAAGACCACCCTGGCGCACATCATCGCCCACGAGATGGGCGTCAACCTGCGCCACACTTCCGGCCCGGTGCTGGAGCGCGCGGGCGACCTCGCAGCGATACTGACCAACCTCGAACCGCACGACGTCCTCTTCATCGACGAGATCCACCGCCTCTCGCCGGTGGTGGAGGAGATCCTCTACCCTGCACTGGAGGATTTCCAGATCGACATCATGATCGGCGAAGGGCCGGCCGCCCGCTCGGTGAAGCTCGACCTGCCGCCCTTCACCCTGGTCGGCGCCACCACCCGCGCCGGCATGCTGACCAACCCGCTGCGCGACCGCTTCGGCATCGTCTCGCGCCTGGAGTTCTACACGCCGGAGGAACTGTCCCGCATCGTCACGCGCTCCTCGCAACTGCTCAAGGTGGAGATCGCCGCGGAGGGCGCTTTCGAGATCGCCCGCCGCGCCCGCGGCACGCCGCGCATCGCCAACCGCCTGCTGCGCCGCGTGCGCGACTTCGCCGAGGTCAGGGCGGAAGGCGACATCACGCAGCCGGTCGCCGATGCGGCGCTGACCATGCTCGACGTCGATCACATCGGCCTCGACATCATGGACCGCAAGCTGCTCGGGGCCGTGCTGGAGAAGTTCGGCGGCGGCCCGGTCGGACTCGACAACCTGGCGGCCGCCATTGGCGAAGCGCGCGACACCATCGAGGACGTGCTCGAGCCCTATCTCATCCAGCAGGGCTACCTGCAGCGCACGCCGCGCGGCCGCATGGCCACGGCCGCCACCTGGCGCCACTTCGGCCTGGCCGCACCCGGCGCCGACCTGAACGCCGATCTATGGAGACCGCAGTAGGTCGGGCTTCAGCCCGACAGCTGCGGCTAGTCAACCGCCCAAGTCGGCCTGAAGGCCGACCTACAGTAAAATGCCCGCATGACGCCTGTCAGCCAATCCGCGCCGGGATCGTTTTCATTTCCAGTGCGCGTGTATTACGAAGACACCGACACGGCAGGGATCGTCTATTACGCCGGCTATCTGCGTTTCATGGAAAGGGGGCGCACGGAATGGCTGAGGGCGCTGGGCGTCGAGCAGCTGCGACTGGCACAGGAGACCGGCATCGTCTTCGCCGTGCGTTCGCTCAACATCGAATACCTGAAGCCGGCCCGACTGGACGACCTGCTCGCCGTGGTGACGGAACTGACTTTGGCCGGACGCGCCCAGATCACGCTCAGTCAGCGCATTGAACGCGAGGGCGAAACCCTGGTCGAAGCGAGCGTCCGCATCGCCTGCCTAGACACCGAGAAGATGAAGCCGGCCGCATTGCCGGAAGAGATCAGAAGAAAAATGGGAGCCCCATGAACGTCACCACGGATATGTCCATCCTTTCGCTCATCGCCGGCGCCAGCATCCCCGTCATGGGTGTCATGCTGCTGCTGGCGGTGGTGTCCCTGATGTCCTGGTACTGGATCTTCCGCAAGGGGTTCGCCATCCGCGACGCGCGCGCCAAGACCGACCAGTTCGAGCGCGACTTCTGGAGCGGCGGCGACCTGAATGCCCTGTTCCAGAGCGCGGTGAACGACCGCCACAGCGCCGGCGCGCTGGAGCGCATCTTCGAGGCCGGCTACCGCGAATTCACCAAGCTGCGCGGGCAGAAGTCGCTCGATCCGGCCAGCATCGTGGACGGTTCGCGCCGCGCCATGCGCGCCACCTACCAGCGCGAGATGGACAACCTCGAGGCGCATCTCGCCTTCCTCGCCTCGGTCGGCTCGGTCAGCCCCTACGTCGGCCTGTTCGGCACGGTGTGGGGCATCATGAACGCCTTCCGCGGCCTGGCCAACGTCAGTTCCGCCACGCTGGCGCACGTCGCGCCGGGCATCGCCGAGGCGCTGGTGGCCACCGCCATCGGCCTCTTCGCCGCCATCCCCGCCGTGGTCGCCTACAACCGCTTCGCCCACGACATCGACCGCGTCAGCATCCGCTTCGAGAGCTTCATGGAGGAGTTCTCGAACATCCTGCAGAGGCAGCTGCGATGAAGCCTCTCTCGACACAGAGAGCACAGAGACACAGAGAACACAGAGAACACAGAGAACACAGAGGAAGACCCGTGTGTTTTCTCTGTGTCCTCTGTGCCCTCCGTGTCCTTTGTGTTGAAAGAGGTTGGCCGCAATGAGGCAGCGCAGGCTCATGAACCAGATCAACGTCGTGCCCTACATCGACGTGATGCTGGTGCTGCTCGTCATCTTCATGGTCACGGCGCCGCTGATCCAGGTGGCGTCGGTGGACGTGCCGACGGTGGGCAAGGCTTCCCAGGCGCCCTCCGACCCGCTGCAGATCATCGTCAAGGCCGACCAGACGCTGGCCTTTCGCGCCTCGCCGAACGCCGCGCCGCGCGACGTCACGCGCGACGAACTGGTGCAACTCGTCACGGAAGCACAGAAGAAGAATCCGCAACAGGCCGTCGTCGTTGCCGGCGACAAGAACGTGCGCTACGAGGCCGTCATGCAGGTAATGGACGCATTGCAGAAACAGCAAGTCGCCCGCGTCGGTCTGCTCGTGCAGCAGGGGCAATGAGCGCAGTCTTCGACACACGCGAAGACCCGGGCAAGAAAACTTCGGCCGCGCTCGCCGCGCTGGTTCATATCGCCCTGGCGGCTCTGCTGGTCTACGGCATCCGCTGGCAGACGGCGCCGCCGGCAGCAGTTGAAGTGGAACTGGTGCGTGCTGCACCAGCGCCTGCCGCCGTGGCCGAACCGCTCCCCGAGCCTGCACCGCCACCGCCGCCCAAGTTCGAGCCCAAGCCGGAAC
>Ga0208244_101121_pt1 | contig 16961 bp, 20 predicted proteins | sample SubbioCR12Aug_5A_FD_184828 | JGI IMG/M metagenome (GOLD analysis project Ga0208244, IMG submission 184828) | Serpentinite rock and fluid subsurface biosphere microbial communities from McLaughlin Reserve, California, USA - CR12Aug_5A (SPAdes) | ecosystem: Environmental > Terrestrial > Deep... | reverse complement strand
GGCATGACGGCCACGAATATCACGCGTTGCCTGATGCCCCAGGATTTCAAGCGGCCTGCCCAATCGGATTGACAAGCCCCGATTGTCCGCTCACTTGCCGGAGCCATGCAAGTGGTATGGCAGCGCGGACTCGGACAGCCCGGCGCGCATGTCCAGCATCGATTCATCCCTTGAAACCTTCCCGGCAATGCAGGGGAAAATCAGTCCCGCCGATACGGCAAACGGAAATGAATTCTTGAAGATTGGTCAGATCGCTGCGAGTCGGTTCCTGCATGGTCTGCTTACTGGCGCAGGCAATAGATGGCCGTTTGAAGGTAACCGGGAAGCTTGAGCACTCTGCCTGCAGTCTCGTGTTTGGCAGGTCAGTGCTTGCCCCCCCCAAACACGTCCTGGCGCGCCGTCTTGCTTATCGCCAATATCGCGGGATGGGTGAGACGGCGCTCGGTGCTGATCGCGTAGAGGTGCTCGATCACCGAATCGATGCGGCCGATTTCCTCGACCTTGTATTGTTCGCAGACGTGGGCGGCGATCGCGGTCGGCGCGACGAACAGCCCGGCACCGGCCTGGCCGAAGGATTTCGTCAGGGCGCTGTCGTCGAATTCGCCGACGATGCGCGGCCGCAGGCCGTTGGCGTCGAGCCACTGCAGCAGTTTCGGCCGGATCGCGGCATCTTCGCCCGGCAGCAGGAAAGGCGCGTTGTCGAGCAGGGCGGGAAAGCCGCCGGACAGCGTCTTCGCCAGCTGGCGGGTACCGAACACGGTCAGGCTGCTCTCGCCCAGCAGGTGGCTGTAGCCGCGCACGTTGAGGTTGGTCGGCATCGGCCGGTCGGCGATGATCAGGTCGAGCCGGTGGATGGACAGGTCGGCCAGGAGTGATGCCAACCGCCCCTCGCGGCAGATCAGGCGCACCGGCTCTTTAAGCTTGAGCGCCGGATCCACCAGCCGGTAGGCGACCGATTTCGATACGGAATCGGCGATGCCGACCCGGAACGGCAGCGACTTCCGCGTCTGCTGGCCGCGCAGGACCTCCTGCAACTCGTCGGCGACAGTGAAGATCTCCTCCGCGTAGCTGACGATGCTGCGTCCGGCATCGGTGGTTTCCAGGTTGCGGCCGACGCGGCGGAACAGCTCCACGCCCAAAGCCGCCTCGAATTCGCGCAGCTGGCCGCTGATGGAATGCGGCGTCAGGTGCAGTTGCTCCGCCGCGCGGGCGATGCTGCCGGTCTTGGCCACCATCCAGAAATACCGCAAGTGCTTGAAGTTGAGCGCCGCCATCGTGCCATCCCTCCCGATTCGCGCCGACCGCGATCATCGGCAGGCAAAGGATAACATCGAACTTCACGATGTGTTACCTCAAAAGAATCGACTTGTTCGATCTTTTGCCGCGACCTAGCATCTGCTCCGTGTTCAACCTGACAGGAGCAAGCTTCATGCGTATCGACATCAAGGCCAGCGGATTCGACCTGACGGACGGGCTGCGCGAGCATACCGTGCGGCGCCTGCAGTTCGCCCTGGGCTGGGCCAACCACGATGTCCGCGCGGTCAGCGTGCACCTGTCGGACATCAACGGGCCGCGCGGCGGCAAGGACAAGCGCTGCCGCATACAAGTCCCTTTCCCCGGCGCCCGGCACGTGGTGATCGAGGATACCGAGTCGGATCTCTACGTCGCCATCGATCGCGCCGCCGAGCGCACCGAACGCGCCGTGGTGCGCCGCCTGGAACGTTTGCGCGAGTTCCCCCATGCCCGCTTCGGCGGCCGGGACGCCCCCGAAGCCCATGCCGAGCGCGATGCCGTCGCGGCGATGGGCACGGATTGAGGCTATCGCCATGAGCAAACTCGGCCTTCTCGGCTACATCGCCACCCTGGTTCCCGGACTCCTGCAGATACGCCGCTCGACCTGGATCGCCGCCGGCGCCGGCCTGCTGCTGCTGGGCCTGACGGCCTGGGCCGCCATCGCATTGATCGGCGGGTTGTGGGGCCAGGCACGGAACCTGTCGGCAACGGCGCCCGATGTCGTGCGCGACGCGACACGCGCGGCGGTGGGGCAGGTCGAAGTCATTGTCCCCGGCGTGCGCGAAAAACTCGGCGAATTCGTGCCGGCGCTGAAGGCGGAACCGCCGCGCCGCGACGTTTCCGGCACCGACATCGGTCCGGTGGCCCGCTATCCGGGCCTGGCGCGCGACTATTGGCACCGCGAAGGGCGTGAAATAACCGTCCGCTACGAAGGCGCGGCCGACTATGCGGCGGTGCTGGACCACTACGTCAGCGGCTTTGCCGCCCAGGGCTACCGCCAAAACCTGCTCTCCGCGGCGCCGGATGCGGAGCGCCACGAATACCTCAAGGACGCCGACCGTGTCGGCTTTGTCCTGACCCGGGATGCGAAAGGCGTGGTCAAGGCGACCATCGTCACCGTCCTGCCATGACCGACTTTTTGAAACGAAGGTAGCGCAACCATGAAACTCGAAGAGCAGAAGTCCATCCTCGTCATCGCCCTGTATGCCGCGTTCGCCGACGGCATCAAGGAAGAGCGCGAGCGCGAAGAAGTCCGCCGCATCGCCGCTGCGCTGGCCGATGTCGCGGGCGGGATCGACCTCGCGGGCCTGTACCAGGACGTGCTCCTCAAGCGGACAAGCCTCGCCGCGGCCGCCGCCGCGCTCAGCGAAGCCGGCCAGCGCCAGTTGGCCTATGAAATGGCGGTATGCGTGTGCGAGGCGGATGGCCGACTGGCCGATTCTGAACGACGTTTTCTGGATGAGCTGAAAGTCCTGCTCAAGCTTGACACCGCGATAACGGAACTGGTCGAGGGCGAGATTGATACGCTTGTCGAGGAGATGGGATCGGTTGCGCCAATGGCGAGGGCAGGAACGAAAGTCGTCGCCGTCGGTCCCGTCGTCGCTGCCGTGCCAACGGTTTACGCAGGCGAGCTGGACAAAGTCATCCTCAACTACTCCATATTGAATGGCGCCCTGGAACTGCTGCCGCAATCCTGGGCCTCGATGGCCATCATTCCGCTGCAGGTCAAGATGGTCTACGGCATCGGCAAGGCCCACGGGGTCGAACTCGACCAGGGCCACATCAAGGAATTCATCGCCGCAGCCGGGGTCGGGCTCACCTCGCAGTACCTCGAACAGTTCGGCCGCAAACTGCTTGGCGGCCTGCTCGGCAAGGTCGCCGGCAAGACCGTCGGCAAGCTCGGCAGCGCCGCCACCGGCATGGCCTTCTCCTTCGCCACCACCTACGCGCTGGGGCAGGTCGCCAGGCGCTACTACGCCGGCGGGCGGACGATGAGCACCGACGTGCTGCGCGACAGCTTCCAGAACCTGCTGGAACCCGCCAAACAGATGCAGGCGCGGTACCTGCCGCAGATCCGGCAGCAGGCCGAAACACTCGACATGGGCCGCGTCATGGCCATGGTCCGCGGCCAGCCGGGGGCCATGGCATGACCGACACCACGGTCAGCTTCGCCACCGGCCCGATGTGGGCCGGCTTCATCGTTTTCGTGCTGGCCATGCTGGCGCTCGACCTGTTCGTCTTCGGCGGGCGCAAGGCGCACAAGGTCTCGGTCAAGGAAGCGGCCGCCTGGGTGGCCGTCTGGGTCTCTCTGGCGCTCAGCTTTGCCGGCCTGCTCTGGTGGTATCTCAACGACACCCAGGGCGCCGAAGTGGCGCGGACCAAGACGCTCGAATTCCTCGCCGGCTACCTGATCGAGCAGTCGTTGTCGGTCGACAACATGTTCGTCTTCGTCATGATCTTCAGCTACTTCGCCGTACCGCCGGAATTGCAGCGCCGCGTGCTGCTCTACGGCGTGCTCGGCGCCATCGTCATGCGTGCCGGCATGATCCTGGCCGGTGTCTGGCTGGTGCAGCAGTTCGCCTGGATTCTCTACGTCTTCGGCGCCTTCCTGGCCGTCACCGGCATCAAGATGATCATCTTCGCCGAGGCGGAACCCGACCTTGAAAAGAACCCGCTGCTGCGCTGGCTGCGCGGCCACCTGCGCATCACGCCCGAGTTCCACGGCGAGAAGTTCTTCGTGCGCAAGAACGGCATCCTCTGGGCGACGCCGATGTTCCTCGTGCTGGTGCTGATCGAGGCCAGCGACCTGGTGTTCGCCGTCGACAGCATCCCGGCGATCTTCGCCGTGACCACCGACCCCTTCATCGTGTTCACCTCCAACATCTTCGCCATCATGGGCCTGCGCGCGCTGTACTTCCTGCTCGCCGACATGGCCGACCGCTTCCACCTGCTCAAGTACGGCCTGGCCATCGTGCTGGTCTTCATCGGCGGCAAGATGCTCGCCATGCCCTGGTTCCACATGCCGATCCAGTGGTCGCTGTCCATCGTCGCGACGATCATCGCCGTTTCGGTCATCGCCAGCCTCGCCCTCACGAAGCCGAAACCCGACGTCGCAGGAGAAAGAGCATGAGCCCCTCCCAGGTGACGCCACCGCAAGGCGCCGCGGAGCGTGACGAAACCGGTCGTCTCGTCGGCCTGGTCTACGACAGCACGCCGCCGCTGTCGAAGTCGGATGCGAATCCCTGGCTGGTCGCGGTGGACAGCTCGGACAACGCCCTGCGCGCCGTCGCCCATGCCGCCGGCCAGGCGGCGGCGATGTACGACTATGCCCTGCATCTGGTCCATGTGCAGCCTTGGCTGTCGAAAGAGGCGGCCGAGGCGGAACTGGCACACCGCGCCCTGGGTGCCACCGCGCGGGCGCGCGGGCTGCTCGATGCCGCCGGCCAGCCCTGGCGCCTGCACGTGGCGCTGGGCGACCCGGCCGAACGCATCATCCATCGCGCCGTCAGTATCTCGGCCAGCGGCATCGTCATCGGCAGCCGCGGCCTCAATGTGGTCGAAAGCCTGCTGTTCGGCTCGGTGGCCTACAAGGTCATGCATCTTTCCCCCTTGCCCGTGATGGTGGTGCCGTGAGGCCCGCCGCCCCGCCAGCGCCGACTTTGGAACCCCTTCGTTCAACCACAGGAGACTGAAATGAACCATCCGAGAGCCCAAGCCATTGCCCTGCCGCACGGCGGCGCGGAATCCATCCTCGCCACCAACAAGGTGATCCGCAACACCTACCTGCTGCTGTCGATGACGCTGGCCTTCTCCGCCGTCACCGCCGCCGCGTCGGTGGCGCTGAAGCTGCCGCATCCTGGCATCATCATTACCCTGGCCGGCTTCTTCGGCCTGCTGTTCGCCGTGCATAAACTCAAGGACAGCGGCTGGGGCATCCTCTCGGTATTCGCCTTGACCGGCTTCATGGGTTACACGCTGGGCCCGGTCATCAGCCGCTATCTCGGACTGCCCAACGGCGGCGAGATCGTCATGCAGGCCATGGGCGGCACGGCGGCGATCTTCCTCGGCCTCTCCGGCTACGCGCTGACCACGCGCAAGGACTTCAGCTTCATGGGCGGCTTCCTCATGGTCGGCGTCCTGCTCGCCTTCCTTGCCGGGCTGGCTGCGATTTTCTTTGAAATCCCGGCGCTGTCGCTGACCGTCTCCGCCGCCTTCGTGCTGCTGATGTCGGGCCTCATCCTCTTTGAAACGAGCAACATCATCCACGGTGGCGAAACCAACTACGTGCTGGCCACCGTGACGCTGTTCGTCTCCATCTTCAACCTCTTCACCAGCCTGCTGCACCTGCTGGGCTTCATGAATAGCAATGAATAGTCGCGGCTTCCGCGGCAATCGTCGTGCGGCGAATACCGCACATCGGCAACAAAGGACTACAAAATGAACGAAATCTTGACTGGCATGGCGGGCATGACGGGCGGCCTGGGCTTGCTCATCGTGGTGGTGGCGGGGCTGGCCTTTTTCCTGTATCTGGTGCCCGTTCCGCTCTGGATTTCCGCCTGGGCTTCGGGGGCCTATGTCGGACTGTTTACGCTGATCGCCATGCGCCTGCGCCGGGTGCCGCCCGCAACGGTGGTCACGGCAAGAATCAGCGCGGTGAAGGCCGGCCTGGATATTTCCAGCAACGATCTGGAAGCCCACTTCCTGGCCGGCGGCAATGTGGTCAGGGTGGTCAACGCCATGATATCGGCGGACAAGGCCAACATTCCGCTGCCCTTCAAGCGCGCGGCGGCCATCGATCTGGCCGGGCGCAACGTGCTCGAGGCGGTACAGATGTCGGTCCTGCCCAAGGTGATCCAGACGCCGAAAATCGCCGCAGTCGCCAAGGACGGCATCCAGCTCATCGCCGTTTGCCTGGTTACGGTGCGCACCAACATCGACCGACTGGTCGGCGGCGCCGGCGAGGAGACGATCATCGCGCGCGTCGGCGAAGGCATGGTCAGCACCATCGGCTCCTCCGCCAGCCACAAGAGCGTGCTGGAAAGCCCGGATCACATCTCCAAGCATGTCCTCAGCAAGGGGCTGGACGCCGGCACGGCCTACGAGATCCTGTCGATCGACGTCGCCGATGTGACCGTCGGCGAGAACATCGGCGCCAAGCTGCAGATCGACCAGGCCAACGCCGACAAGCAGATCGCCCAGGCCAAGGCCGAGGAGCGCCGCGCCATGGCCGTCGCGCTGGAGCAGGAGATGCGGGCGCGCGTCGTGGAAGCCGAGGCCGAAGTGCCGCGCGCCATGGCCGAGGCCTTCCGCCAGGGCAATCTGGGCATCATGGACTACTACCGCATGAAGAACCTGCAGGCCGATACGAGCATGCGCGAAGAAATCGCCGGCACTGACAACGCGCCGCTTGCCACCGAGCGCAGCTAGGAGGGATCGCCATGAAAGACGTCCCGGCGGAACTGCTCTATGTCCTGATGTTTCTGGCCATCGTGCTGTTCCAATACCTGATGAAGCGATTCGGACCGCATGCGCCGCCAGAGCCTGCCTGGGACGAGCGTCTTGCGCAATTTCCCGAGGAGGCGGAGGACGCCCCGGTGGCATCCGCGGCGTCCGCGGCATCCGGCATGGCCGGCGCGGACGGCGGTCAATTCGGCCAAAACGATGCGCCCCGGACGCCGCTTGCGCTGCGGCGACGGCGTTTTTCCAGGGGCGCGCTGATGGGAAACCGACGCGAAGTGCAAAACGCCGTGGTCATCGCGACGATACTCGGACCCTGCCGTGCCTTCGAACCGCACGATGTCCGGCAATGAAACTTTTTCCACCGCTCTATCGACGGGCCATGGTCTGGTCGCGGCACCCGCACGCGCCCTGGTACCTGGGCGGCATGAGTTTCGCCGAATCCTCGTTCTTCCCGGTGCCGCCCGACGTGATGCTGGCCGATGTGCCTGGCGCAGCCGCACCGGGCATGGCGTCTGGCGCTGTTGACGACACTCACCTCCGTGGCGGGCGGAGCGCTTGCCATGGCACTCCTGGCTTTTGCCATCGCCTCGCTGACCGGGCGCGGCGCGCGCTTTTTCCTCGTGGCGGGTCTGATGGCCTGGGGCGGTGCGCGCATGGAAGCGGCGCTGCATCGCTATGTAGATCGTCTGGGCTGGGCCACCGTCGCGCTGCTGGCGCTGGGCCTGCTGGCGTATCGCTGACATGAGCCCGAATGCCGACATGATCGAGCTCCCGGCCGGTGACAGACGCCGGCGGGTACGCGCCTGGATCGAGCAGCCGCGCGTGCAGAACTTCATCATCGTCCTGATCCTGCTCAATGCTGTCCTGCTCGGCCTGGAAACCTCGGCCGGTGCGATGGCGGCGGCCGGCGCGCTGATCGTCGGCATCGACCGCGCCATCCTGGCGGTGTTCGTCGTCGAAATCGCCTTGCGCCTCTACGCCCACCGCGCGGCTTTCTGGCGTGATCCGTGGAGCGTGTTCGATTTCGTCGTGGTCGCCATCGCGCTGGTTCCGGCCGCCGGGCCGCTGGCCGTGCTGCGGGCCTTGCGCGTGCTGCGGGTGCTGCGACTGCTGACCATGGTGCCGTCGATGCGGCGCGTGATCGGCGCCCTGCTGGCGGCGATTCCGGGGCTGGGCTCGATCGCCATGGTGTTGCTGATCATCTATTACGTCTTCGCCGTGATCGCCACCAACCTTTTCGCCGCCACCCACCCGGAATGGTTCGGCGACATCGGCCGCTCGCTGTACACCCTGTTCCAGATCATGACCCTGGAAAGCTGGTCGATGGGCATCGCCCGCCCGGTGATGGAGCACTTCCCGCATGCCTGGGCATTTTTCATCCCCTTCATCCTGGTGGCGACCTTCACCATGCTCAACCTGTTCATCGCCATCATCGTCAATGCCATGCAAAGCTACCACGAGGCCGAGCAGCACGACGCGAAAGCCGCCGTGGAAGCGGCGCGCAAGCACATCGAGGCCGACCTGCATGCCGAGATGCGCGGCCTGCGCGACGAAATCCGCGAACTGAAAGCGCTGCTGCCGCCCGCCGCCGCAGCGCCACGCTGAACCGTTACGCCAAGGAGAACCCGTGAAACGCATCTTCCTCTTCCTCGCCACCAACATGGCCATCGTGCTGGTGCTGTCCGTCACCATGCGCCTGCTCGGGGTCGAGCCCTACCTCAATGCCAACGGCCTCAACCTCGGCTCGCTGCTGATCTTTGCCGCCGTCATGGGCTTCGGCGGTTCCTTCATTTGTTCGCCATTTCCAAATGGTCGGCCGCCGCCGGCATCAAGGTCATGAAGCCGATTCTGCACGCATTGAACGAGGAAGGAATCGCCTACCAGACACACATCAAACTCGGCGACCCCGCCGAAACTGTGTCAGCCCTGGCCGATGAACTTGGTTGCGACTCCATCATCATCGGGACGCGCGGACTTGGCGCTATTTCCGGAATTGTGCTTGGCTCGGTGATGCGCAAGGTCCTGCACATTGCGAACGTACCGGTAACCTGCGTAAAGAGCGAGTCACCGCGCCGTCAGGCGAGTTCGTCCAGGCGCGAAATCATGAAGTCCGGCGGGTCGTCGGCGAGTTCCGCTTCACTGCACTCCCCGCCCCGGATGATGGCCACGCGCAGGCCGGCCGCGCGCGCGCCGCGCACGTCGGCGCGGCTGTCGCCGACGAAGAGCACTTCATCGGCCGCCAGTTGCCATTCCGCCAGCACGCGCAGGATGCCTTCCGCGCCGGGCTTCATCCTGCTCACCTCGTCGCGACTCACCACCGGCTTCAGCCACTCGGCGAAACCGAAGCGCTGCAGCGCCGCCGCGAGCGCCGCCCGCCCCACATTGCTGACCATGCCCACGCGCAGGCCTGCGTCGCTCAATTGCCGGAGCACTTCCGCCGCGCCCGGTCGCGGCGCCCAGCGCGTCAGCGCATCGGCATCCCAGCGGTCGTAGATGGGACAGAGCGATTCGCGCAACTCGTCCATTCTCCCCAGCGCTGCCAGCCGATCGGCGGCGGCGTTCCACATGGTGGCGTAATTGCCCTGGGCGAACGCGTCACCCGCTAGGCCGAGCGCGGCATACGCCGCGCGCAAATCTGCGTGCGCCGACTCGAGCTGCCACTGGAAATCCACCAGCGTGCCCTCGAAGTCGAAGAGGACCGCCTTGAAGGCGGAGTGTGCTGCTGTTGGTGAAGGCGTCGGCTGCATGGGAGGCAGTATCTTCGCCGTCAGCGCTCCGGTCAAACGCCAATCCCGACGGGTCATGCCATCGGACCCCTAAAAAAAACGGGAACCCTTTGCGGGGTTCCCGTTGGAATCCTGCCGCTTTGCGCGGCAAGGAGGAGGATCGTTTCGGCGTGTCAGGCGCAGCTGCCGCCCAGCGAGGGTTTCGCCACGCCCAGCTTGATGAGGATGGTCTCCAGCGGGCAGAACCTGGTGAAGCCGCTCTGGAACAGGTTCGCGCCGACGAAGGCGGTGAGCCACAGCCACGACAGCTGCGACAGGTCGGCCTGGCCGTTGAAGTGGGTCAGCGCCAGGGAAATCATGATGAAGGCGCCGGCGAAAATGCGGATGTACTGATTGACGGTCATGGTGCTCTCGCTTGAGTAGTATTAGTTGTTGCTAATATACTAAAGCCCTGCATGACCGTCAAGCATTCAGTCGGCTTGTGTGACTTCGGTTACATTCCCCGGGAATTTCCTTCGGGCACAACCACGCGCAAGAGTTGCCGGGGATTGCCCCCGGCCGGCGGCAGGAGGTTTGCGATCTCGTCGAACAGGCGCTCCGGGCGCACCGGCTTGCGCAGGACGGGGAATTCGCCCGCGGCAACATCGGCCATGTCTTCCGGCGCGCTCTCCCCCGTGAGCAGCAGCACGGGCAGATTGGCGGCATAGTCCTGGCGCAGCCGGCGTGCGACCGCCACGCCGGTCTCATCGCCGCGCAGGCGGTAATCGGCGATGACGATATCCGGCGCGCGGCCGAGCGCGCGCAGGGCAGCCTGCGTTTCCGCGTAACTCGCACCGGCCGCCACCACGAAGCCCCGCTCCGCCAGCAGGCCTTCCATCGCCATGCTGACCAGCCGATCGTCCTCGACCAGCGCGACCAAGTGGCGGCCCTGCGCAAAATCGGCCTGCCGATTCGCCGTCGCTGCATCTTCGCTCACGGCGGCAGGCGCCTGGCGCGTGCGCAGCGCGAAGAGCGAGCCGCGGCCGGGCGCCGACTTGACGACCAGCCGTTCGCCGAGCAGGTCGGCGAGACGCTTGACGATGGCCAGCCCGAGGCCGAGTCCCTTGTTCCGGTCGCGTTCCGGATTGGCGAGCTGGTAGTACTCCTCGAAGATCTTCTCGCAATTGTCCTCGGCCAGACCGACGCCGGTATCGCGCACCTCCAGCCACAGACGCTTGCCGCGGATACGGCAGGCGACCAGCACGCCGCCGCGGCTGGTGTAGCGGATGGCGTTGGAGACGAAGTTGCGCAGGATGCGCTCGAGATGGATCGGATCGCTCTCGCACCAATGCCGCGTCGGGCGGATGCGCAACTGCAGACCCTTTTCCAACGCCCGGGGCAGGAAATCGGTCATCAGGCGGTCGAAAATCTCCTGCACCGGAAAGTGGCGCAACGCCACCTTGACCTTGCCGGCATCCAGTTGCGACAGGTCGAGCAGCTCGTTGAACATCGTATCGAGCGCATGCACCGACTGGCCGATGCGCGCCACCAGCGTCTGGTTGCCGGGCGTGCGCTCCCTCGCCGCCAGTTCCGCCGCGAACAGGCCCAGCGCATGCAGCGGCTGGCGCAGGTCGTGGCTGGCGGCGGCGAGAAAGCGCGACTTGGCGGCATTGGCGGCCTCCGCCTCGGCTTTCGCCTGTTCGAGTTTCTCCATGTTGTGCAGCAGCGCCGCGCTCTTCAGGGCGACCCGCTCGTCGAGCGCCACGTTCATCTGCTCGATTCTTTGATAGGCCTGCAGGAAGCGGTGCGCCAGCAGCCAGCCGACGGCGGTGGTGAAGAACAGCGCGGCATACGGCACCAGGCGCACGCTGTCGAACATGCCCGGACTGCCCACGGCGGCCCAGTCGTAGATGCCAAAAGCGAAGGCGACGACGCCGGCCAGCGTGATCAGCACGGCGCCCAGGCTGCGTTCCCGCAGGGCCTTGTACGTCACCACCAGCAGCGGCGGCACGACGAAGCCCAGCATCACGAGCAGGACGATCCGCGACGACGTCAGCACGGAAACCCACGGCAGCAAGGCATACAGCACAAGCGGCGAGGCCGCCATCGCACCGCGCAGCAGGCGTTCGTAGCGCGGCAGCGCCGCCCCGACGAAGCGCAGGCAGAACAGGCACAGCAGCCCGACGAACAGGAAATACAGCGCCGTCTTGGCGATTTCCCAGTGCGGCTGCGGCAACGCCAGATGGAACAGCACATCCATGACGTTGCGCACCCCCCAGACGATGGAGGCAACGCCGAACAGGGCGTAAGTCGAATCGTCGCGACGGCGCGACCAGAGGAGCAGGAAGAAAATGCCGAGCAGGCCCAGCGCCGCGGCCAGGCCGACCGGCCCCATGCTCTGCAGGGTAAGGCGTTGCCAGTACGCATCGCGCAGCGCCGCCTGCGGCCCGAACGCCACCTGCGACAGCCCGCTGTAGTGCTCTTTCACGCCCTCCAGGCGGATGTGGATGACGTTCTCCCCCGCGACGAGCGCGGCGGGCGGCAGCGTGAACAGCAGCGGGCGCTTCCAGGTGTTCATCGCCTCGCCGCCCGGCTCCGCCGTGCTGCCGACCAGGCGGCCATTGACGAAAACAGTCAGCCGGTCGCCGCCGCGCGGCACATACAGCGCGTGCACTTCGCCCGGCAGGACGGACACATCGGCGCGGAAGCGGTACCAGGCCGCGCCGGTGTACTGCGGACGGGAACGATGCCACTCGTCGGGCAACATCTGCGTCGTCCAGGCTGCGGTCTCGCCGGGCGGCAGCGCATCATCGGAAAGCAGAAAGCCGGCCTCGCTCCACGGCGGCGGCAGCGCGGCCGAAGCGAACCCGGCCAGCAACAGCGCGGCGACGGCAATCAGCCGCCGCAGCAGAAGAACAATACGGTGAAACACGGCAACCCCCCTTTTCGGGGAAAGGTTACCCGAATGCGTGGCGAAAGTCAGTCGCCGGGGGACGGCGAACAGCCACGCAGACAGCCTCTATCGGTTCGTCAAGGGCGCGCCTTGCTGAAGACGAAGCCTTCTTTTTGCTGGGCGATGTGGCACTGGTGGCACGCGCCCAGGGCGTTGGCGCCGACGGCGCGATCGGTGGTGCTGTCGCCCTTGAATCCTTCGTAGCCCCAGCCGCCGGTTGCCTTGTATTTGCGCGCATCGCGATGCATGACGCCCACCACCTTGCGCGCGCCTTCCGTCACCGCGTTGTCCGCGGACTTCGCCTCGAGCAGGTCGAAGACGATGACCGCGCCGTCCGCCCACTTCCCGCTCTTGTAGCCCTGCACGGCCGCCTTGTTGGCGTAGATATGATGAATCCCGCCGAAGGCATCGTAGAGGCCATGGCCAGGATTGATGATCATCGACTTGACATGGTGCCAGTCGCGGTAGCCATTCGGATAGGGCACGGCGCCAGGTTCCGCGGCGCTCGCGGAACCGCCCGGCAGGGCGACGGACAGGGTCATAATGGATGCCGCGACGGCAAGCATGATTCGCATCTTGTTCTCCTTTCGACTAAGGTTGAAACGGGAAGACAGGAGCCAATCTACGAGCCCTCGACAGTCGCACGCAAGCGGGCACAAAGCGGTTGGGTAGGCACTTTTTGGTGCATTTTCTTGAACACAAACGGGAAATATTTTTCGGCACATGAGCACACCAAACGTTCACCAGATGGTTGAAAGCATCATCGGCTGCAAATGGTCGCTCACTGTCCTGAGCCTGGTGCGAAAAGGCGTGCGCCGTCCCGGCGAGATGGAACACGCCATCGACGGCCTCAGCGGCAAGGTCCTGAACGAACGCCTGGCCAAGCTGCAACGGTTCGGAATTCTGGACAAGACCAGTTACGCCGAAGTGCCGCCGAGGGTGGAATACCGCCTGACGGATTTCGGTCGCCATTTCATCAAGCTTGTCGACACGGTCGATGAACTGCAAAAGACGCTCGACGCGCAGCACCCTCCCGCCGCACCGTGAGCACCGACCGATCCCGGCAGTACCCTCCGGCGCGCCGATCCGGCGACCGAAACTTGCAGGGAAAGGATCGGGGTGAAAGGACACATGCCCGATCTGCCTGCGCCACCCGGACAATGAGATCGCAGGAGTGCAACCATGTGCAGCCGCTACGCCTTCAAGTCCCCCGCTGCCGAAGTCGCCCTCCACTTCGGCGTGGACACCGTGCCGCAGATCGCGCCGCGCTACAACATCGCGCCGACGCAAACCATCCTCGTCATCCGCCAGCCCTGGCAACAGCCCGAAGCAAAGCGCGAAGCGGCGAGCGTCAAGTGGGGCCTCGTGCCCTCCTGGGCGAAGGACGCCTCGATGGCGGCGAGACTCACCAACGCGCGCGGCGAGACAGTGGCCGAGAAGCCGTCCTTCCGCAGCGCCTTCCGCCGCATGCGCTGCCTCATCCCCGCCGACGGCTTCTACGAATGGGAGGCCACCCCCTCGGGCAAGCAGCCGTGGTTCATCCGCTTGAAGCGCCAGGGCCTGCTTGCCTTCGCCGGCCTGTGGGAACGCTGGCAGGCGCCGGACGGCACGCCGCTGGAAACCGCCACCATCATCACCACCGACGCCAACGACCTGGTGCGCCCGGTGCACGACCGCATGCCGGTGATCCTGCAGCCGGCCGACTACGCCGCCTGGCTCAGCGCGCAGACGAAAGCGGAAGACCTCAAGGCCCTGTTGAAACCCCTGCCGGAAGATCTGATGGAGCGTTACCGCGTGAGCCGGCGCATGAGCAATGCGCGGAATGAGGGGGAGGAGTGCGTGGCGCCGTGTTCTGGGGACTGACTTTCTCAGCCCCGCGAATATCTCGACAGCGCGGCTGCGGGAGTTCATAAATTATGTGGGTGATCTGCAAGCAGATTGTTGAGCAAGAGGTGCTCCAATAAGGCGCATATCTAGGCCAGAAACACTGGTCAGCAAATAGGCGACGACGAAGCAACACGACGTTAAAATACCGTCCTAGGAGCGCATATGGCCGAATCCAAGATTGAGTGGACCGAACAAACCTGGAACCCGACGACTGGTTGCACGAAGGTGTCGCCGGGGTGCAAGCATTGCTACGCTGAAAAGATGGCGGGAAGACTAAAAGCAATGGGCGCTTCTGGCTATGAAGCCGGCTTCGAACTGGCGCTTCACCCAGCACGACTGTCTCATCCAATGAAGCGCAAGATGGCGACAGTCTGGTTCGTGAATTCCATGTCCGACCTCTTCCACGAAGAGATCCCGGATTCTTTTCTCGACAGAGTGTTTGAGACGATTCGCGCAACACCGCATCACACTTTCCAAATCCTGACAAAACGTGCAGAACGTCTGCCAGACTATTTCAGCAGACGCGAGTGTCCAGGCAACGTGTGGTTAGGTGTTTCCGTGGAGGATCGCCATTATGGCGTGCCGCGCATTGATGCTCTGCGTAACGTGAATGCGCGGGTACGCTTTTTGTCTGTCGAGCCGCTGCTCGAGAACCTCGGGCCTATCGACTTCACCGGCATCCAATGGGTAATCGTAGGTGGAGAGTCCGGGCCTAAGGCGCGTCCTATGCGTCCGGAGTGGGTTGATGCCATACGACGTCAGTGCGCCGCTCAAGGTGCAGCTTTCTTTTTCAAGCAATGGGGTGGCTGGGGTGCAGACGGCGTAAAAAGAAACAAGAAAGCGAACGGACGGCTATTGCATGGCCGCACATGGGACGAGCTGCCGGTTCATTCAGCCATTAGATAGTCGGCAATCTTTAATGCGGTTGGCGCACCTTTGGGATTTCCTGCCGCGAAGAACAACAGATACATCGGATTTCCGCGCGAGTTTGTGAGAACCTTTGTGCGCGGCGCAACGCCAGCGAAAATTGTTTCAAGTCGTTGTAGGTATAGATTCCCGATTGCCTCAAAGTCTGCCACCTTGATCTCAGACGCAGGGGCGTCCTCGAATAGGTCTAACGTAGGCGGACGGATATAAAACTGCTCCCAGTCTACGCTACCGAAAACACGAGTAAGCTTGTCTGCAAAAATCTTGTGCGGTTTCTTGTCCCTCGTGAGCAATCGATTGGCCCCCATACCCAGCGGCCATAGCAACCACAGATCGATCCCTTTCGTTTTAGCAATCCATTCGAGAACGTTCCATTCCACGTTCATGCCATAAGGGTCCAGAAACGCGACCGCACGCCATTTTTTCCAGTCTTTCAAGTGGTGGCATAGTTGTCGCATTACATCGCATCCATCGTCCTCCCAAACATGACAACGCGGCACAAGATGCTGAAAGTCGCGTTCAATCATTTGGCGCAACTCCGCAGCGTGATCGGGATTCTTGTCGACAAATATGTATTCGTCGAACTTCGAGGCAAGTTCTAGCGCAATCCTGGCGCTACCGCGCCTGAAATTCTCTTGGCCTTGATTGGGATCGAATTCAAACAAGTCGAATTGGTCCGCATTCGCAGCCTTCGTTGGCTCCCGCCTGCTTCCAGTACCGGCGAATGCATCGATGTAAAGAGTCTTGAAATACCTAGCGCCAGAGTTCTTGTCGAAAATCAGACGCCACTGCTGAAGGTACTGCCGAAGGGCTTCCAGCTTACGCTCGGTCCAAGCGTCACGGCCAAAACTGTGCTCGATCACGTTTGAAGCGATGCTGGAGTAGATGACATGCGGATTGCATATCTGTTAGCAGAAATATAACCGTCTGATTCACCGTACCAAAGCGACTGACTTTTCCCTCTCCATTAAAAAGTACGGGAACCCCTTTCAGAATTCCCGTTGAATCCTGCCGCTTTGCGCGGCGAGGAGGATGATGGTTGCGGCTTAGGCGCAGCTGCCGGCAGGCGACGGCTTGGCGACGCCCGGCTTGATGAGGATGGGTTCCAGCGGGCAGAACCTGGTGAACCCACCCTCTCCCCGGCCCTCTCCCGCCCTGCGGGAGAGGGGGAAAGGCAAATCCCCCTTGTTCCCCCTTTTGCAAAGGGGGAGACCTGCTAAGGGAAGCCGTCACCGCTGCCCGCATTTAACGTGCTATTTATTGGCACGATCAGGCTAGAAATTAGCTGGCCCCTCACCCCGACCCTCTCCCCGCGCGCGGGGAGAGGGGGAAGGGCTGAAGTCAGTCGCTGCGAGACGGCGACATGCGGTTCTTCATGGCGGCGTAGTAGAGCACCGGGATCACCACCAGCGTCAGCAGCGTCGACACGAAGATGCCGAAGATCAGGCTGATGGCGAGGCCGTTGAAGATGGGGTCGTCGAGGATGAAGAGGGCGCCGATCATGGCGGCGAGGCCCGTCAGGACGATGGGCTTGGCGCGGATGATGCCGGCCTGGATCACGGCTTCGGCGAAGTCCATGCCGCCGGCCACCTGGTCGTTGATGAAGTCCACCAGCAGGATGGAGTTGCGCACGATGATGCCGGCCAGCGCGATCATGCCGATCATCGAGGTGGCGGTGAACTGGCTGCCGAGCAGCGCGTGGCCGGGCATGACGCCGATGATGGTGAGCGGGATCG
>Ga0208244_101120_pt1 | contig 16971 bp, 15 predicted proteins | sample SubbioCR12Aug_5A_FD_184828 | JGI IMG/M metagenome (GOLD analysis project Ga0208244, IMG submission 184828) | Serpentinite rock and fluid subsurface biosphere microbial communities from McLaughlin Reserve, California, USA - CR12Aug_5A (SPAdes) | ecosystem: Environmental > Terrestrial > Deep... | reverse complement strand
CCATGCGTCCAGGTGCCATTGCCAGTATTCCGCCCCCAATCGCTTCGCCATCTGATGTGCCTCTCAAAAAATACCGAGAGTGCATGGCTTGGGGAGAAAGTTACAGGTGGGACGGCTGGACGCTTACACGAAAACCACGAGTGGCCTACGCCTTTCTACTATTTGCTCTATGAGATTGTTAGCATTGCGTCGAACTGGGTTGACGATTGCCTGGAAGTAGATACTCCAGATATTCCAAAATCGGTCCGCGAACAGCAGGGCTTTGACCTTTTCTATATATCGAGGCAGGCGACCATTGCTCTCGGGTCGATCGTTCAAGACATTGTTCAATCTCCCAAAATTGCGGATCGCTTCAAAAGCTATGTACTCGAGATTGCGCTGCGGCGTTACAAACGTATCGAGCATGATCCTCAGACGGCGCATGTGGCTAACGACCTAGTGACCTCCCTTACGCTCGGAACCGATTTCCAGACCAATGTTGAGTATCGCTACGCGCTAAAGGAGGTGTTTGATCAGCTCGATCATGTACTGAGGAGAGAAGTGCCAAAGTTCGCAAGTGCCATCGAAATGTCTCTACGGTAACCGCCAGCGCAGATATGGTATCTGCACAACCGCTTCGGGTCGTGGGAAGCCAGTGGGCTTGAGTAGAGCGGTCGTACGCACTGCAGTCACGAGCGAATGTCCGTTCAGAAGCTCGTAGCAGCCCGGTTCGACCCGGAGTCTCACCGTCGCCTTCGGCCGAACATGAGACGGTCGCTTCGTCGGTGCCAAATTCAAACCCGCGGCGGATCTCAGAAATTCATTTCTCTGCCTTGCTCCACGAATCCTTCAGCGTCACGGTGCGGTTGAACACCGGCTCGCCAGGTTTTGAATCGACGCGGTCGGTGACGAAGTAGCCGTGGCGCTCGAACTGGAAGCGGTCTTCCGGCGCGGCGTCTCGCAGCGCGGGCTCCAGTTGCGCGCGGATGACTTGCACCGAGTCGGTGTTGAGGTCGTCGAGGAATTCGCCGCTTGCCTGCCCCGGCTGGGCGGTGCTGAACAGGCGGTCGTATAAACGGACTTCGGCTTCATAGGCATGGGCGGCCGATAGCCAGTGGATGTTGCCTTTGACCTTGACCGAGTCGGCGCCCGGAGTGCCGGATTTGGTGTCGGGTAGATATTCGCAATGCACCGCAGTTATGGTGCCGTCGGCGTCGTGGTCAGCGCCGGTGCAGGTGACGACGTAGCCGTAGCGCAGCCGCACCGAGTTGCCGGGGAAGAGTCTGAAGTAGCCCTTGGACGGGGTTTCCATGAAGTCCTCGCGCTCGATCCACAATTCCCTTGAGAACGGCACCGCGCGCTTGCCCAGGTCGGGTTGCTGCGGGTGGTTGGGGGCGAAGCAGTCTTCCGACTGGCCCTCGGGGTAGTTGTCGATGATGAGCTTGACCGGGTCGAGCACGGCGATGCGGCGCAGCGCGGAATCGTTCAGCACGTCGCGCTGGCAGGCCTCGAACACGCTGTAGTCGATCCAGCCGTCGGACTTGGAGACGCCGATCTGGTCGGTGAAGCGTTTGAAGCCTTCCGCGGTGTAGCCGCGCCGGCGCGCGCCGACGAGCGTGGGCAGGCGTGGATCGTCCCAGCCGGTAACGTGCTTTTCGTCGACCAGCTGGATCAGCTTGCGCTTGGAGAGCACGACGTAGGTGAGGTTGAGCCGCGCGAACTCGATCTGCTGCGGCAGCGGGCGGGTGAAGAAGCCGCCGTCGGCGAGATTGTCCAGGAGCCAGTCGTAGAACGGCCGCTGGTCCTCGAATTCCAGCGTGCAGATCGAGTGCGTGATGTGCTCGATCGCGTCCTCGATCGGGTGGGCGTAGGTGTACATCGGGTAGATGCACCAGGTGTCGCCGGTGTTGTGGTGATGCGCTCTTTTAATTCGATAAATCGCCGGGTCGCGCAGGTTGATGTTGGGCGAGGCCATGTCGATTTTTGCGCGCAGCACGTGGGCGCCGTCGGGAAATTCGCCGGCGCGCATCTTGCGGAAGAGGTCGAGGTTTTCCTCCATGCTGCGCGTACGGAAGGGGCTGTCTCGGCCAGCTTCGGTGAGCGTGCCGCGATGCGCGCGCATCTCGTCGGCCGACAGCGAATCGACGTAGGCATGGCCGGCCTGGATCAGGTATTCGGCGCAGGCGTACATGGTGTCGAAATAGTTCGACGCGAAGTGGAGGTTCGATCCCCAGTCGAAGCCCAGCCACCTCACCGATTCGAGGATGGCGTCGACGTATTCCTGGCTTTCCTTTTCCGGGTTGGTGTCGTCGAAGCGCAGGTGGCAGACGCCGCCGTAGTCGCGCGCGAGACCAAAGTTGAGAAAGATCGACTTGGCGTGGCCCAGGTGCAGATAGCCGTTCGGCTCGGGCGGAAAGCGCGTTTCCACGCGGCCGCCCCATTTCCCGGCGGCATTTTGCTCGTCGATGATGTTGCGGATGAAGTTGGCGGCGGGGACGGGGATGGGGGAATTGCTCATATGCGATGCGTAGCGAGAAAGTCGGTCGAAAAGTCGTGCACTCAGTTCGGGCCGCCGAGCAGCCGCTGCGAGAGCAGAGTCTGCATGTCGCGCCGGCCATCGGCGATCAGGTACACGACAACCTCGGTGCGGATTATCCGGTAAATCAGCCGATAGGGCTTGAAAAATACCTGACGGTATTGGTGAATGCCAAGCGCCAGCAACTCCCGGGGGTGCGAGCCGCGCTCGGGAAAGGTCGCCAGATCGCCGGCGACTTTCAGCAGCCTGTCCAGCACGCGGTTGGCGCTGGCTTTGGAGTCGTGATGCGCGATGTAATCGTGGAGCGCTTCCAGATCGCGCTCCGCGCCCGCGGTCAGCAGGACCTTGTAGGGCATGGGCTCAGGCTTGCCTGGTGCGTAGCCGCTTGACGACATCAGCCAGCGGGCGTGTTCTTTCGGCCTCGACGTCCTGGTTGCCCAGCGCCAGCAGCTTCAACAAGGCCAGCGTTTCCTGGGTTTCATCGTAGCTGGCCACGTCCTGGATCACCGCACGGGCTTCGCCGTTTTGCGTGATGATCATGGCTTCGCGCTGCTCGGTGAGTTGCTGCAGCACTTCGGCGGCATTGGCCTTCAGATAACTGATGGGTTTGACCTGGGTCGAGTAGCGCATGATGCCCTCCGTTTTTGATGAGACTGAATATAGTCTCTTATCAGTTCACCCGCAACGGTCAGGTAATGATGCCGCCGCCCAGGCAGACCTCGCCGTCATACAGAACCACGGACTGGCCGGGCGTGACCGCCCACTGCGGGGCGTCGAACGCGAGTTCCAGCGTGTCGGCGTCGAGCCGGGTGATGCGGCAGGGCGCATCGGTCTGCCGATAGCGGGTTTTGGCCGTATAGGGTTTGGCCGGATCGGGCGCAGTGCCGCTGATCCAGTTGAGCTGGCTGGCGGCCAGCGTCGAGCGCTTGAGCAGCGGGTGCTCGTGCCCCTGCACCACGACCAGCGTGTTGCTCGCCATGTCCTTGGCGGCGACGAACCACGGTTCGGTGTTGCCGTCCTTCTGCCCCCCGATGCCGAGGCCCTGGCGCTGCCCCAGCGTGTAATACATCAGACCCCGATGCTGGCCGAGCACGCGGCCGTCGGGCGTTTTCATCTCGCCGGGGTTGCGTGGCAGGTAGCGTTCGAGGAATTCGCGGAAGTTGCGCTCGCCGATGAAACAGATGCCGGTGCTGTCCTTCTTGGCGGCGTTGGGCAGGCCAATCTTCTGCGCCAGCGCGCGAACTTCGGGCTTCGGCAGCTGCGCCAGCGGAAACAGGGCGGGGCGGATCTGCGCCTGGCTCAGGCGATAGAGGAAGTAGCTCTGGTCCTTGTTGGCGTCGGCAGCTTTCAGCAGCGTGGCGCGGCCGGCGGCGTCCGTTCCCTTGCCGACGTAATGCCCGGTGGCGATGTATTCGGCGCCGCGCGCGATGGCGTCGTCGAGGAAGGCCTTGAACTTGATTTCGGCGTTGCACAGCACGTCGGGGTTGGGCGTGCGGCCGGCCTGGTATTCGGCGAGGAAATAGCTGAACACGCGTTCCTTGTACTCGGCGGCGAAGTTGACCGCCTCGACCTCGATGCCGAGCACGTCGGCCACCGCCAGCACGTCGAGAAAATCCTGGCGCGCGGTGCACTGCCCGGTGTCGTCGTCGTCGTCCCAGTTCTTCATGAAGACGCCGAGCACGTCGTAGCCCTGCTGCTTCAGCAGATAGGCGGCGACGGCGGAGTCGACCCCGCCCGACATCCCGACGACGACCTTAGTCATGGATTCTCCCCGTCATTGCGAGGCGCAGCCGAAGCAATCCAGGCTGCGCGCGGCTGGATTGCTTCGTCACTTCGTTCCTCGCAATGACAGAAATGGAAGTCATTGGTGTGCAACGAAATCAAGCGGAAAGCGCCGCCCGGCCAGATAGTCCTTGACGCAGCGCATTACCAGCGGGCTGCGGTGCGGCGTGGGATGGGCGGCGAGCTCTTCCGGCGTCAGCCACACGGCGCGCACGATGCCGGTGTCCAGGGCGCGGTCGGCATCGAAGCCGGTGGCCTCGCAGACATAGGCGAAGCGCAGATAGGTGATGTCGCGCCGCGGATAGTGCGTGCTGTAGCAGCCCAGGAGCGCGAGCGGCTCGACGTGGTGCGCGGTTTCCTCCAGCGCTTCGCGGCGCACCGCGGCGAGCAGGGTTTCACCGCGCTCCCAGTGGCCAGCCGGCTGGTTGAGGCGCAGGCCTTCGGCGGTGTGTTCCTCGACCAGCAGGAATCTGCCGTCGCGTTCGACCATGGCGGCAACGACGACATGGGGCAGCCACAGGGTGTTCAGGCTCGGCTCAGACATGCCGTTCTTTCCATTCTCCGGGCTGCAGGGCGCCCAGGGTCCATTCGCCGATGGCGGCGCGGATCAGGCGCAGGGTGGGGAAGCCGATCTTGGCCGTCATCCTGCGCACTTGGCGGTTCTTGCCCTCCTTGATCGTGAGTTCGATCCAGGCCGTGGGGATGGCTGCGCGAAAACGGACCGGCGGGTGGCGCGGCCACAGCCCGGCGGGCGCGTCGATCACGCGTGCGCTGGCCGGGCGGGTCACGAAGTCGCCGAGATCGACGCCGCGGCGCAGGGGCTCGAGATCGTCCTCGGTTGGCGCGCCCTCGACCTGCGCCCAGTAGGTTTTGGGCAGCTTGTGTTTGGGGTCGGCGATGCGGCTCTGGAGACTTCCGTCATCGGTTAAAATCAGCAGGCCTTCGCTATCAGCGTCCAGCCGCCCGGCCGCATACACGCCGGGCACGCTGAGGTGGTCGCGCAGGCCCTGCCAGCGCCCCTCGGGGGTGAACTGGCTCAGCACGCCGTAGGGTTTGTTGAACAGGATCAATCGCGCCACGCTAGAGACAAACTTCTGAAAAGACGCCCATTTTAACGTTACCCGAGCCTTCCCCATGACTTATCAGCACATCCAGATTCCCGCCGCGGGCCAGAAAATCACCGTCAGCGCCGACAATTCGCTGAACGTGCCGGACACGCCCATCATCCCCTTCATCGAGGGCGACGGCATCGGCGTCGACATCACCCCGGCGATGCGCCGCGTGGTCGATGCCGCAGTGGCCAAGGCCTACGGCGGCAAGAAGCAGATCGCCTGGATGGAAGTGTTTGCCGGCGAGAAGGCGGTCAAGGTCTACGGCGGCGACCAGTGGCTGCCGGAGGAAACGGTGCAGGCGGTGAAGGATTATGTGATCTCGATCAAGGGCCCGCTCACCACGCCGACCTCGGGCGGCATGCGTTCGCTCAACGTCGCGCTGCGCCAGATGCTCGACCTCTACGTGTGCCTGCGCCCGGTGCGCTACTTCACCGGCGTGCCGAGTCCGGTGAAGGCGCCGGAAAAGGTCGACATGGTGATCTTCCGCGAGAACACCGAGGACATCTACGCCGGCGTCGAGTGGGAAGCCAACTCGGACCAGGTGAAGAAGGTCATCGAATTCCTGCAAAAGGAAATGGGCGTGACGAAGATCCGCTTCCCCGAGACCTCGGCCATCGGCATCAAGCCGGTGTCGGTCGAAGGCTCCGAGCGCTTGATCCGCCGGGCGATCCAGTACGCCATCGACAACAAGCGCCGCTCGGTGACCCTGGTGCACAAGGGCAACATCATGAAGTTCACCGAAGGCGGCTTCAAGAAGTGGGGCTATGAACTCGCCGCGCGCGAATTCGGCGCCAGGTTGATCGGCGAAGGCCCGTGGATGGAGTTGCCGAACGGGATCGTCATCAAGGACGTCATCGCCGACGCCTTCCTGCAGCAGATCCTGCTGCGCCCGGAGGAGTACGACGTCATCGCCACGCTCAACCTCAACGGCGACTACATCTCCGACGCGTTGGCGGCGGAAGTCGGCGGCATCGGCATCGCGCCGGGCGCCAACCTGTCCGATACCGTGGCGATGTTCGAGGCCACCCACGGCACCGCGCCCAAGTACGCTGGCAAGGACTACGTCAACCCGGGCTCGCTGATCCTGTCGGCCGAGATGATGCTGCGCCACCTGGGCTGGATCGAGGCCGCCGACCTCATCCTGTCCAGCATGGAAAAAGCCATCGCCGCCAAGTATGTGACCTACGACTTTGCGCGGCTGATGGAGGGCGCAACCGAGGTGAAGTGCTCGGCATTCGCCGAGGCGATGGTCGCGAAGATGTAAGGTTTGCGCCGGCATAAAAAACCCCGCCAAGGCGGGGCCGGTCCAAATTAAAACCCCGCCAAGGCGGGGTTTTTTAATGCCGAATCAATCGCTCATCCCACCGGCTGGATGTTGGACGCCTGCTTGCCCTTGGGGCCTGGCTGACGTCGAAAGAGACTTTCTGGCCCTCTGTCAAAATCTTGAAGCCGCTGGACTGGATGGCGGAAAAATGTGCGAACACATCCTCGCCGCCGTCGTCGGGGGCGATGAAGCCGAACCCCTTGGCGTCATGCGTTTTTTCAAGCGGAAAGCGTGAAAAAACAAGGGCCATGGCGCAGCCATCCGGCAGGATGCTGCCAGCCCGATCGATGCGGTAGGATGCGCGGCATGCGCACCACGTGGGACATCTTCTGCAACGTCGTCGACAACTATGGCGACATCGGCATCGCCTGGCGGCTGGCGCGCGGGCTGGCCGGCGAGCATGGCCTGTCCGTGCGGCTATGGGTGGACGATCTGAATACTTTTCAGCGCATCTGGCCGGCGGTCGATGCGGCAGCCGCCGAGCAGTCCTGCGAGGGGGTGACGGTGTGTGCCTGGCGCGCGCCGTTTGCGGCAGCTACGCCGGCGCAGGTGGTGATCGAGGCTTTCGGCTGCGCCTTGCCGGAAACCTACCTGGCTGCGATGAGCGAAGCTTCGCCGCCGCCGGTGTGGATCAATCTCGAATATCTCAGCGCCGAGCCCTGGGTGGCCGAACACCATGGCCTGCCGTCGCCGCACCCGCGCCTGCCGCTGACCAAATATTTCTTCTTCCCAGGCTACACGCCGGCCACCGGCGGGCTGCTGGCCGAGGCCGACCTGGCCGCGCGGCGCACCGCGTTTGTGGCCGGCGGGATGCCCGCGTTCTGGCGCCGACTCGGGCTGGACATGCCGCATCCGGATGAATTACGGGTGTCGCTGTTTGCCTACGAAAACCCGGCGCTGCCGGCCTTGCTCGATGCCTGGGCGGCCGGCCCGCGCCCGGTCACCTGTCTCGTGCCCGAAGGCCGGGTCGTCCCGCAGCTGGCGACGTGGCTGTCGGTCCCGACTTTGCTGGCCGTCGCGTCGCATCGGCGCGGCGCCCTGCAGCTGCACATCCTGCCGTTTCTGGACCAGGACGCGTACGACCATCTGCTGTGGGCGTGCGACCTCAATTTCGTTCGTGGCGAGGATTCCTGCGTGCGCGCGCAGTGGGCGGCGCGCCCGCTGGTGTGGCAGGCCTACCCGCAGGCCGACGCGGCGCATTGGGACAAGACCCATGCGCTGCTGATGCACTACACGGAAGGGCTGGACGACGCCGCGGCACGCGCGGTGATCGGCATGTGGCGGCACTGGAACGGGATGCCGGAGGCGGACGATCTGGCGGCATGCTGGACGGCGTGGCGGGCGCGGCAGGCCGCCATCGAAGCGCATGCGGCGCGCTGGTGCGACCGCCTCGGGCATGCCGGGCGGCTCACCGACAAGCTGGTTGATTTCGTTGAAAATAAGTTAAAATAATGGGCTTTCTTAATCCCTTACACGCTCTCGCAGCAGGACACACCCATGAAAATCGCACAGGAACTCCGCGCCGGCAACGTCGTGATGGTCGGCAAGGACCCGATGGTGGTGCAAAAGGCCGAATTTTCGAAATCCGGCCGCAATTCCTCCGTCGTCAAAATGAAACTGAAGAACCTGCTCACCGGTTCGGGCACCGAGAGCGTCTACCGCGCCGACGACAAATTCGAAACCGTGTCGCTGGAGCGCAAGGAATGCACCTATTCCTACTTCGCCGATCCGCTGTATGTGTTCATGGACGGCGACTACAACCAGTATGAAATCGAAGCCGACAACCTCGGCGACGCGCTGAACTACCTCGACGACGGCATGCCGGTCGAAGTGGTGTTCTACGACGGCAAGGCGATCTCGGTCGAGATGCCCACCACCGTGGTGCGCGAAGTCGAATACACCGAGCCGGCCGTGCGCGGCGACACCTCCGGCAAGGTGATGAAGCCGGCGCGCATCAAGCCCACCGGGTTCGAACTGCCGGTGGCCGCGTTCGTCGATATCGGCGACATGATCGAGATCGACACCCGTACCAACGAATTCAAGCGCCGCGCCAACTGAGCGTGGTTGTTGCCGATTTATCGGCTTTAGTGCGTGGTTGTTGCCGATTGATCGGCTTTACAACCACGGCCTCCTCCTTGCGGGGACAACCACGGCCTGCCCCTTGCGGGTAAATGCCGGTACTTGAGCAAAAAACAAAAGGCAGCTTCGGCTGCCTTTTGTTTTTGGGGCGCGCGCAGCGGCGTTAAAATAGTCCTCTGCTTTTCCGCTTTCGTCCCATGACCGATCCGCGTTTCATCCACCTCCGCCTGCACACCGAATACTCCGTCTCCGATGGCCTGGTGCGGGTGGGCGAGGCGGTCGGGCGCGCGCGCGAAATGGCCATGCCGGCGCTCGGTCTTTCCGACCTCTCCAACACCTTCGGCTGGGTGAAGTTCTACCGCGCAGCGCGCGGCGTCGGCATCAAGCCGATCTTCGGCTGCGACGTGTGGGTGACGAACGCCGCCGACCGCAACCGCCCCTCGCGCCTGCTGCTGCTGGTGCAGCACCGCGAAGGCTATCGCCGCCTGTGCGACCTGCTGACCCGCGCCTATCTGGAAAACCTCCATCGCGGCCACGCCGAGATCGATCCTGCCTGGCTGCGCGACGGCACCGACGGCCTGCTGGCGCTGTCGGGTGGCGACGCCGGCAACGTCGCGCAGGCGCTGCTCGGCGACAAGCCGGACGCCGCGCGCGCCGCTGCCGAGGCCTGGGCCGCGCTGTTTCCCGGACGCTATTACCTGGAACTGCAGCGCTTCGGCCAGCCGCATGCCGAACGCCTGATCGACGGCCTGCTCGACCTCGGCGCGACGCTGGCGTTGCCGGCGGTGGCCACCCACCCCATCCAGTTCGTCGCGCCGGACGACTTCAAGGCGCACGAGGCGCGCGTGTGCATCGCCGAAGGCATGATGCTGGGCGATCCGCGCCGGCCGCGCCCGTTCACCGCCGAGCAGTACTTCAAGTCGCCGGACGAGATGGCGGAACTGTTCGCCGACCTGCCGGAAGCGCTCGCCAACAGCGTCGAGATTGCCAAGCGCTGCAACCTCACGCTGGAACTCGGCAAAAGCCGGCTGCCCGACTTCCCGACCCCGGACGGCATGAGTCTCGACGACTACATGCGGCAGCGTTCCTTCGAGGGCCTGCACGCGCGCATGGCCCGCCTCTATCCCGACCCGGAACTCCGCGCCGCCAGGCTGCCCGAATACACCGAGCGGCTGGAATTCGAACTCGGCACCATCATCCAGATGGGCTTTCCCGGCTACTTCCTCATCGTGGCCGACTTCATCAACTGGGCCAAGCACAACGGCGTGCCGGTGGGGCCGGGGCGCGGCTCCGGCGCCGGTTCGCTGGTCGCGTACAGCCTGTCCATCACCGACCTCGACCCGCTTGCCTACGATCTGCTGTTCGAGCGATTTTTGAACCCCGAGCGGGTGTCGATGCCCGACTTCGACGTCGACTTCTGCCAGGACGGGCGCGAGCGCGTGATCCAGTACGTGAAGGACAAGTACGGCCACGCCGCGGTGTCGCAGATCGCGACCTTCGGCACCATGGCGGCCAAGGCGGTGCTGCGCGACGTCGGCCGCGTGCTCGACCTGCCGTACCTGTTCGTCGACAAGTTCGTCAAGCTGGTGCCCAACGAGCTTGGGATCAGCCTGGCCGAGGCGCGCGAGAAGGAACCGCAGATCGACGAGCGCGCACGCGACGAGGAAGAACTCGCCGAACTGCTGCCGCTGGCGGAAAAGCTCGAGGGCATCACCCGCAACGTTGGCATGCACGCGGGCGGGGTGCTGATCGCGCCGGGCAAGCTCACCGACTTCTGCCCGCTGTACCGCGCCGAAGGCTCGGAATCGATGGTGTCGCAGTTCGACAAGGACGACGTCGAGGCGATCGGCCTGGTCAAGTTCGACTTTCTCGGTCTGCGCACACTGACCATCCTGGCCGAGGCGGTGCGCTTCGTGCAGCGCCATGACGAGCGCAAGGACTTCCGGCTGGAAGACCTGCCGCTCGACGACCCGGCGGTGTACCGGCTGTTTGCCGAGGGCAACACCACGGCGGTGTTCCAGTCCGAATCACGCTCGGCCAAGGATCTGGAAAAGAAGCTGAAGGGCGACTGCTTCGAGGACATCATCGCGCTGATGGCGCTCAACCGCCCGGGGCCGCTCGGTTCCGGCATGGTCGACGACTTCATCGCGCGCAAGCAGGGCAAGCAGAAGCCCGAGTATTTCCATGTCGACCTCGAGCCGGTGCTGAAGTCGACCTACGGCATCATCGTCTACCAGGAACAGGTAATGCTGGTGGCGCAGATCCTGGCGGGCTACAGCCTCGGTGCCGCCGATATGCTGCGGCGCGCCATGGGCAAGAAGAAGCCGGAGGAAATGGCGGTGCAGCGGTCGATTTTCCTCGAGGGCGCAGCCAGGCGCGGGGTCGATACCAAGATCGCCGAGCGCCTGTTCGACCTGATGGAGAAGTTCGCCGAATACGGCTTCAACAAGTCGCACTCGGCAGCCTACGCGCTGATCGCCTATCACACCGCCTGGCTCAAGGCCTATTACCCGGCCGAGTTCATGGCGGCGACCATGTCGTCGGAAATGTCCGACACCGACAAGGTGCGGGTGTTCTACGAGGACTGCCGCGCCAACGGCCTGACCATGCTGCCGCCCGACATCAACCGGTCGGGCTACCGCTTCGAGCCGGTCAGCAGGACCGAAATCCGCTACGGCCTCGGTGCGATCAAGGGCAGCGGCGAGGCGGCCATCGGCGCCATCGTCGCCGAACGCGCAGCCAACGGCCCGTATAAAGGCCTGTTCGACCTGGCACGGCGGGTGGACAAGCGCTATCTCAACCGCCGCGTGCTCGAGGCGCTGGTGAAGGCGGGCGCGTTCGACTTGATCAATCCGCACCGCGCCAGCCTGCTGGCCTCGGTCGGCGCGGCGCTGGAAACCGCCGACCGCGCGGCGCGCAGCGGCGGTCAGGTCGGCCTGTTCGGCGAAATGCTCGACGGCGGCGAAGACCTGATCGAGGTGCCCGAGTGGCCCGAACAGGAAAAGCTGCTGCAGGAGAAGTCCGCGCTCGGCTATTTCTTTAGCGGCCATCCCTTCACCTCGTATCTGGCCGAAGTGTCCGGCTTTGCCAAACGGCAGCTCGACAGCCTGGAGCCCGCCCGCGAACCCCAGATGCTGGCCGGCATGGTCGTCTCGCTGCGCACCCAGATGACGCGGCGCGGCAAGATGATGATTTTGCTGCTCGACGACGCGACCGCGCAGGTCGAGGTGGTGATCTTCAACGAGCTCTACGAACAGAACCGTCATCTGCTCAAAGACGACACCCTGCTGGTGATCGAAGGCAAGGTCAACCGCGACGATTATTCGGGCGGCCTGCGGGTCACCGCGGAACAGATCTACGACCTGGCCGGGGCGCGCACCCGCTTCGCCCGAGGCCTGCGGCTGGCGTGCAACGGCCAGTGCCACGCCCAGTCCAACAGTGGCCGCAAGCTGGCCGAACTGCTTGCGCCCTACAAGGCGCAGGAGGGCGGCTGCCCGGTCTGGGTGGATTACCGCACCCACGAGGCGAGCTGTCGCGTGCGGCTCGGCGAGAACTGGCAGGTGCGGCTGGACGACCGTCTGCTCGAATCGCTGGGCGACTGGCTCAAGCCCGAGGCGGTGCAGGTGGTTTACTGAGGGAGGACTGCGGATGATATTAAAGTACTGGTTCACCGCTTTCGTGCAACAAAGTGTTGACAGGCGTCCAAGAATATTAGACTATTCTAATAACACTGAAGTCGCCGCAACGGTACTTCGTGTTGTCTCCTCCAATCCTCCTCCTTTGGTGGATACTCTGCCCGGCTCTCGAGTCGGGCATTTTTTTGCCCGTCATTCCGGCGGCGCTAATCGCCCCGCTTCTCGAATCCGCTGAACCGGCCCTGCGTGTCGGTCAGGGCGATGCGCTCGACCCGCGCCATGGGCGGGCCGCCGGCGCGTGCCCATTCAACCAGCGCATCGACCGCTTCGTCCGAACCCTGAACCACGGCTTCCACCGCGCCATCGGGCGTGTTGCGCACCCAGCCCGTGACGCCCAGCCGCTCGGCCTCGCGCCGCATCGATTCGCGAAACCATGCGCCCTGCACGCGGCCTTGAATGAGCAGGTGCTGCGTCTTCATCTCGGTATCACTTCACCTTCATGCCCGGCTGCGCGCCGCTGTCCGGCGACAGGATGAACAGGCCGGGCGCATCGCCCGAAGCTGCCAGCACCATGCCTTCGCTCATACCGAACTTCATTTTACGTGGGGCGAGGTTGGCGACCACCACGGTGAGCCGGCCCACCAGCGCTTCCGGCGCATAGGCCGACTTGATGCCGGCGAATACCTGACGCGTGCCGAGATCGCCGACGTCGAGGGTCAGCCGCAGCAGTTTGTCGGCGCCTTCGACGTGGGAGGCTTCGGCGATGCGCGCGATGCGCAGGTCGATCTTGGCGAAGTCGTCGATGCTGATGGTGTTGGCAACAGGGGCTGCGGCCAGCTGCGCGGCGTGTACCTGCGCTTCGGCGTGGCGTGCCGGCGCGGGGGGCGGAGTGGGTTCGAGATTCTGCTTGTTGGCGTCTACCATGGCTTCGATGGATTTGGGGTCGATACGGGTCATCAGGTGGCTGTATTCGTTGATGCGGTGGCGGATGAACAGGCTCTGGGCATCTTCCCAGGCCAGCGGCGGAATGTTGAGGAAGGCCTCGACCTCGCCGGCGAGCTTGGGCAGCACCGGTTTCAGGTACAGCGTCAGCAGGCGGAAGCAGTTCAGCGCAACCGTGCAGACTTCGTGCAGTCGATAGACCGCTTCGGGCTTCTTCGCCAGTTCCCAGGGCTTTTCGTCGGCGACGTACTGGTTGGCGCGGTCGGCCAGCGCCATGATTTCGCGCAGCGCCCTGGAATAGTCGCGCGCCTCGTAGTGCGCGGCGATCGTGTTTGCTGCAGCCTGGAAGTCGCCGATCAGTTCGATATTGGCCACGCCGTCGGCGAGCTTGCCTTCGAAGTTCTTGTGGACGAAGCCGGCGGTGCGGCTGGCGATGTTGATGAACTTGCCGACCAGGTCCGAGTTCACCCGCGCGACGAAGTCGTCGAGGTTGAGATCGATGTCCTCCATCGAGCCGTTGAGCTTGGCCGCGTAGTAGTAGCGCAGCCACTCGGGATTGAGCTTCTGCGCAAGATAGCTTTCGGCGGTGATGAAGGTGCCGCGCGACTTCGACATCTTCTGTCCGTTCACCGTCAAAAATCCGTGTGCGTACACCGCGGTCGGCAGGCGGTGGCCGGAGAACTTGAGCATTGCCGGCCAGAACAGGGCGTGGAAATAGAGGATGTCCTTGCCGATGAAATGTACCAGCTCGGTTTTCGAATCCGCGCCCCACCAGGCGTCGAAGTCGAGGCCGTTGTCCGCCGCGTACTTGGCGAAGCTCGCCATGTAGCCCACCGGCGCGTCCAGCCACACGTAGAAATACTTGCCCGGCGCGTCGGGAATCTCGAAGCCGAAGTAGGGTGCGTCGCGGCTGATGTCCCAGTTGTTGAGCCCCGAGGCGAACCACTCCTGCATCTTGTTGGCAGCCTCGTCCTGCAGCGCGCCCGACTTGGTCCACTCGCGCAGGAAGGCCTCGCAGTCGCCGAGCTTGAAAAAGTAGTGCTCGGAATCCTTGTGCACCGGCGTCGCCCCCGACACCGCCGACACCGGATTCTTCAGCTCGGTCGGGCTGTAGGTCGCGCCGCACACTTCGCAGTTGTCGCCGTACTGGTCGGTCGCACCGCACTTGGGGCATTCGCCCTTGATGAAGCGGTCCGGCAGGAACAGGTTCTTCACCGGGTCGTACAGCTGGGCGATCGTCTTGACCTCGATCAGGCCGGCTTCCCGCAGGCGCAGGTAGATCTTGGAGGCCAGCTCGCGGTTTTCATCCGAATGCGTCGAGTAGTAATGGTCGAAACCGATATTGAAGCCGGCGAAATCGCGCGTGTGCTCGTCCCACACCCGGCCGATCAGCGCCTCCGGCGTGATGCCTTCCTTTTCCGCTCGCAGCATGATCGCGGTGCCGTGGGTGTCGTCGGCGCACATGTAGCGGCAGTCATGGCCGCGCATTTTCTGGAAGCGCACCCAGACGTCGGTCTGGATGTATTCGACCAGATGGCCGAGGTGGATGCTGCCGTTGGCGTAGGGCAGGGCGGAGGTGACGAGGATCTGGCGGGACATGGAAAGGCCGGAAGGCGCAAAAGCCTTCATTTTACCGCGAGCGGATGCCGTCGTTCTTCAGGGGCCGGCTAAAACGTGAGCCGGGCTGCTTGGGGGGGGGGATTCGAATTGGTTCGGCGTGGAAGCGCGCCCAGAATTACGTTGCGATGCGGAAAACGGCCGAAGCGCGCGACGACATCGAGTGAGAAGCCATCGCCAGTCATGCGACAGGCCAGACAAGCCAGAGCTTACGGTCTGGTACTGATTTTACGCCACATACATTTCAGGTCAGGGGCTGAACGTCCATCGCTGAAAGTCCAGCAATGAAAACAGCACAATCTTCTTGTGGCATGGGCCGGCTGAAATAATAGCCCTGCAGCATCTCCACGCCCATCTCCTGAAGGATGTCGGCGGTTTCCCTGTCTTCGACGCCTTCGGCAACCAGTACCAATTTCATTGCGTGCCCCATGTCCACAATCGTTCTGATCAGGACTTTCCCTTCCGGCGTCTTGATGCGCCGCACAAAAGAAATATCAATCTTGATTTCGTCGAACGGCAACTCATGAACCAGGGACAGGGATGAAAATCCCGTGCCGAAATCGTCCAGCGACAAGGTAAAGCCCGCATCCGAAAGCGCCTGCAGATGCCCCCTGGCTTGCTCGACGCCCTGCAGGGCAATGCTTTCGGTGATTTCCAGCTTAATTTGTCCGGGCTTCAGGCCAAACCGCTCCACCATGGCCATGATCATCGGGTAAAAGTCATCCGAGACCAATTGGCGTTTTGAAATATTCACCGCCAGTTTTATATCCGTGCACAAGCCGCTGCGCTGGCTGAAGTGATGCATCGCCTGCTCGAGAATCTGGCGCCCCACCTCGTTGATAAGACCCAGGTTTTCGGCCAGGGGGATGAAGCTTGCCGGGCTGACCCATCCATATTTGTCGTCGTGCCAGCGGGCCAGTGCTTCCACGCTAACCATGTTGGCATGATCGTTGGCGTCCATCACCGGCTGATAATTGACCTGGAGCAGGTTGTGTTTGACTGCGGCCACGAAACGCGACGTCATTTCCACATCTTCGTAGCCTACCGCGTGGGTTTGCAGGTCGCTGAACATCTGAATATTGTTCCGGCCCTGCGATTTCGCATAAAAAAGAGCCTTGTCCGCCAGCATCAGGAGCGATTCGCCGCTATCCCCGTCATCGGGGTAAACCGCGATGCCGATGCTGAGCGTGACATGCATATCGCTATCCATCATTTCAAGATTCGTCTGCAGCTTGCGCATCATCTCGCTGGCGACTCTGCGCGCAATTTCAGCATCGTGAGAAAAAGGGATCAGTATCACAAATTCATCGCCCCCCCCAACGCGCCAGCACATCGGTCGCACGCAGGTTCGCGCGGAGAATATTGCCCACATCGATCAACAACTGGTCGCCCGACTTGTGCCCATGCAAGTCATTGACCTGCTTGAAATTGTCGAGATCGATAAACAGCAGTGCAAACTTCGATCCGGTTATATCCGAACGCTTGATTTCCTCGCTGATTCGATCGTCGAGATAAGTCCGGTTCGGCAAGTTGGTCAGGGTGTCGTGCATGGCCATGTGGCTGATGCGTTTTTCCTGCACGTGCGCTTCTGTCACGTCCCGCAGGACGCCACGTATGCCCTGCACCAAACCCTGCTTCCGGTACAAGGCGAATTTCCCCTCGACCCAATGCTCAAGCTGGTCTTCGCGCAGCATGCGAAAACGCATACTGACCACCTTGTCCCTGTCACTGCTCAGCAAGGCCTGCAGCAGGCGTTCCAGTGATCGCCGATCCTGCTTGTGGATGAAAATCATGAAAGGGTGGCCCAGAAAATGAGCGTTGCCAGGGAGGTCGCTGCCCGTAAGCGTCCAGCCGTCCCACCTGTAACTTTCTCCCCAAGCCATGCACTCTCGGTATTTTTTGAGAGGCACATCAGATGGCGAAGCGATTGGGGGCGGAATACTGGCAATGGCACCTGGACGCATG
>Ga0208244_101119_pt1 | contig 16972 bp, 22 predicted proteins | sample SubbioCR12Aug_5A_FD_184828 | JGI IMG/M metagenome (GOLD analysis project Ga0208244, IMG submission 184828) | Serpentinite rock and fluid subsurface biosphere microbial communities from McLaughlin Reserve, California, USA - CR12Aug_5A (SPAdes) | ecosystem: Environmental > Terrestrial > Deep... | reverse complement strand
GAGGACCGGGAAGAGTACCCGCTAACGATGGTTCCCGTATGGGCGCCGGCGGCGCCGCCAGGGCGCTGCCGGTGGAAGAGAGTCGCGCACAGGTGGAAGCGCGGCACCTGCGTGGCGGTGAATGGGCCCGGGAGGCATGAAGCGAAGGCGCAAGATGCAGTAGCTTCATCGGTCGCTCCACCGAGATCGGAGCGCAAGTGCCGTGCCGCCGCGCATGCAGGGGGTCGTGTTTCGATCCCCGCCGCCGGTGGCGCGGAACCCGGGTGGCACCGCGGGAGTACACCTCTCGTCCCTTTTGGGCGAGGGGTGTTTGTGTTCATGCGGAGGGTGTTCGTGGTCGGATGGGATTCGTGGCTCTGGAGGCGATGAGATGATCGTTGTCATGGAGGCAGGCGCGAGCGAACGACAGGTCCAGGCCGTGGTGGAGCGGATCCGCGGCGCGGGACTGAACACCCACATCTCGGTCGGCGTGTCGCGCACGGTGATCGGTGTGGTCGGCGACGACCGCACCAAGGAGATCCTGCGCGAGTCGCTCGAGGTGGCCCCGGGCGTCGAACGCGTCGTGGCGATCCTGCAGCCGTACAAGCTGGTGAGCCGCGAGTTCATGCCCCAGGACACCGTCGTGACCGTAGGGGGCCAGCCGATCGGCGGCGCCCGCGTGGCCGTGATCGCCGGTCCGTGCTCGGTCGAGAGCCGCGAGCAAATCCTGGCCGCGGCCGACGGCGTCAAGGCGGCGGGCGCCACGCACCTCAGGGGCGGCGCGTTCAAGCCCAGGACCTCGCCGTACTCTTTCCAGGGGCTGGAGGAAGAGGGGCTGCGCCTGCTGGCCGAGGCCCGCGATCGCACCGGCCTGCCTGTGGTGACAGAGGCGATGGACGCCGCGCAGCTTGAGCTCGTGGTGCGCTACGCCGACATGATCCAGATCGGCGCGCGGAACATGCAGAACTACACCCTGCTGCGTGAGGCCGGGCGCGCACGGCTGCCGGTGCTGCTCAAGCGCGGCGTGAGCGCGACGATCGAAGAGCTGCTTATGGCCGCCGAGTATATCCTCAGCGAGGGGAACTACCAGGTTGCGCTGTGCGAGCGCGGCATCCGGGGGTTCAACGGGCACACGCGCTACACCCTCGACCTCTCCGCCATCCCCGTGCTCAAGCAGTTGACGCACCTGCCGGTTCTCGTGGACCCGAGCCACGGGACCGGGAAGTGGCGCTACGTCGCACCGATGGCGCGGGCCGCGGTGGCCGCCGGCGCCGACGGTCTGATGGTCGAGGTGCACCCCGATCCGGCCAACGCGCTCAGCGACGGACCGCAGTCGCTGAATCTAGAGAACTTCGCCGACTTGATGACATCGCTGCGGCCCATCGCCGGCGTCTTTGGCAGGGAGATCTAGGCATGGACGGGTCGGCCGGGACGCCCGGGTCATTTCCCCGCACCGCGGCCGTCGTCGGCCTGGGGGTGATCGGCGGGTCGCTTGCCCTGCGCCTGCGGGCGGTCGGGGTCCGCGTGCTCGGCGTGGACGTAGACCCCAGCGCGCTCGAACTGGCAGCGCGGCGCGGCGCGATTGACGCAGGCGGCGCCAGTCTCGACGGCGTCGCGGAAGCCGACCTGGTGATTGTGGCGACGCCGTTGGATCAGGTGGCCGCCACGGCGATCGCCGCGGCCATGAGGATGCGCCGCGGAGCCGTGCTCACTGATGTCGGAAGCGTGAAGGCGCCGATTGTCGCGGCCGTGGAAGCGGCCCTGGCAGGAGGCGTTCAGTACGTGGGCGGGCACCCCATGGCAGGAAACGAAGGACAGGGGATGGCCGCGGCTGACGCCGAACTGCTGGATGGACGACCGTTTGTCCTAACGCCCACCGCGCTCACCGCGCCCGAAGCGGTGGCGGCGATGCAGGCGTTCGTGGTGCGCCTCGGCATGCGTCCGGTGATACTCGACCCCGTACAGCACGACGAGATGGTGGCGCAGGTGAGCCACCTGCCGTACCTGGTCAGTCTGGCGCTCCACCGGGCGGTCGCCGCGGACGCCCGCGCGATCGGTGGTCCTGCGCACGAGGAGATGACGCGGATCGCGCGCAGCCCCGCGAAGATGTGGGCCGCGATCTGCCGGGCCAACCGCGACGCGATCCTCCGGGCGCTGACGCGCTACGAGGCCGAGCTGGCGCGGTTGCGCAGGAGCGTAGAGGATGGGACCCCGGAAGAGGGTCTCATCGGCGGTGAAGAGGCACGAGACACGATGGGAGGACGGCGATGAAGAAGGGACGTTTGCTGACCGGGGATCGTCCCACAGGGAAGCTCCACCTGGGGCACTACGTTGGCACCCTCGCCAACCGCGTCCGGCTGCAGGACGAGTACGACTGCTTCTTCCTGCTCGCCGACTACCACATCCTGACCACCCGGCTGGACAACCTGGAGGAGATCGAGGAGAACATCCGCGAGATCGTGCTCGACTACCTGAGCGTGGGGATTGATCCCGAGCGGTCCACGATCGTTCTCCAATCGGCCGTCCCACAGATCCCGGAGCTGCAGTTGATCTTCTCGATGCTGGTGCCCGTGCCGCGCCTGCAGCGCGTGCCCACGCTGAAGGAGCAGATGCGCGATCTCCACATCAAGCAGCCTTCGGCCGGGCTGCTCGGCTATCCGGTGCTGCAGGCGGCGGACATCCTGAGCGTACGCGGCGAGATAGTCCCGGTGGGCAAGGACCAGGCCTCGCACCTAGAGCTCACCCGCGAGATCGCGCACCGGTTCAACGAACTGTTCGCGCCGGTGTTCCCCGAACCCGAGACCCTCATCGGCGAGGTCGGCACGCTGCCCGGCACCGACGGCAAGGCCAAGATGAGCAAGTCGGTGGGCAACGTGATCTGCCTCGCGGACGACGCCGATACGGTTACGCAGCGGGTGATGCGCATGTACACCGACCCGAAGCGGATCCACCCGACCGATCCGGGTACCGTCGAGGGCAACCCGGTGTTCACCTACCACGAGGCGTTCAACGCCGACCGGGCCGAGGTGGAGGATCTGAAGGAGCGCTACGAGGCCGGCCGGGTCGGCGACGTTGAGGTGAAGAAGCGGCTGGCCCGGGCACTGAACGCCTTCCTTGACCCGATCCGCGAGCGGCGCGCCGGTTTTGCGGCGCGGACCGGGTACGTCGAGGAGATCATCGCCGACGGCACCCGGCGGGCGCGCGAGATCGCGGGCGAGACTCTCGATCGCGCGCGGGAAGCGATGAAGCTGGCGTACTATCGCTGAGAAAGGCCGCGCTCCCGACTTCCATGGGGATATTCACGCCGCGCTCGCACCCTGATGGACCCACCGCGGTCTATCTGCGGACGCTCTGCTTCGTCTTCCACGGCGACGCCGTGCTCCTGATCCACCGACAGCACGAGCCCGACGCCGGCTTCTGGAACGCCATCGGAGGCAAGGTGGACCGTGGAGAGGATCCTCTCGATGCCGCGCAGCGTGAGTTGAGGGAGGAAGCGGGCATCGAGCCGCCCCTCGAGTTCCGCGGTGTGGCCACCGCCATCGTGCGCTCCACCGGTGAGCACTGGGCGATCTTCCTTTTCTCCGCGCGCGTGGAGGAAAGCACGGTCGTGGCTTCTCACGAAGGGCCGCTGCGGTGGATCAGTCCGGACGGGCTGACGGCGCTGCCGATCTTCCCCGACATCCCGCTCCTGCTGCCCCACATCAGGGAGCAGCACCGGCCGGTAGTGCTCGCCAAGTTCGTCTATTCGACCCCGGACCCAGGCACGCTGGAATCCGCGGACTTAAGGTGATACGGGCATGGGCATGGATGAACAGATCCTGGTAGTTCCGCGGGCAGACCTCTTCTGGGACGGGCCGTTCCGCGGCGTCTCCTCCGTCGGACTGGACGAATACCTGGCGCGCGTCCGGCAGTTCGGTCTCTTCCGTCGCCGTGGCGACGTTGAAGACGACGCCTCGCTCAAGCAGATCATCCCCTACCTGGTGGTCCAGAGCAGCGGCCGCTACATGCTCTTCCAGCGCACGCAGGCCGGAGGCGAGGGCCGGCTGCACGGCCTCTACTCGATCGGCGTGGGTGGGCACGTCGCGCGCGCAGACGTGGGCGGCGAGGATGGCGTGGGCAGCGAGGATGACGCCGTGGCCGCGGGTCTGCGCCGCGAGCTCGACGAAGAGTTGATCGTGGACGGTCCCTGGACGGCCCGGTTGGCGGGCGTCCTCAACGACGACGATAACGCGGTCGGGCAGGTACACTTTGGGCTCGTGCATGTCGTGAACGTGCCGTCCGGCCGCGTGGCGATCCGGGAGACCGACCGCCTTACCGGCCGCCTGGCCGGCATCGGTGAGGTGCGGGCGGCCTACGCCCAGATGGAGACGTGGTCGCAGCTCGTGCTCGACGCGGGCATCCTCGAAGGCTGACAGGAGGCGATGCACACGGGCATCCAGCGCAGGCCCCGCGCTGCTAGCAGAGTGGCTGGCCGCGTCGCTGCCATCCCGGTCGCGCCGCCCTACGATCTGGCGCGTACGCTATCGTGCGGGCAGTGCTTTCGATGGAAGACGCTCGCGGATGGTGCCGCTACCACTTGGCGTGGCATTGTGGCCGGAACAGTGGCCGTGGTCGCGCAGGTGCCCGACGGCCTCAGGGTTAGGTGGGATGGCGCTCCCGCATCGCCGGCATACCTGCGCCGGCATCTAGGAGCAGATGCGCCGCTCGCGGAGATCGAGGCCGCGCTCGCCCATGACCCCGTGCTTCGGCGACTTCTACCACGCACCTCGGGGACCGCGATCATGCGCCAGGATCCGTGGGAGTGTCTGGTATCCTACGTTGTCTCGGCCTTCAACAACATCCCGAAGATCAGCCGCAGCGTTGAAGGACTGGCGCGGCGGTTCGGCGAGCCGATTCGGAGCACGGGCGACGCCGGGAGCGGTGACGCGATCGGCGAGGGCATTGGCGGGCGCATTGGCGGTGGGCGCAATCGTGTCGGATGGGCGTTTCCGTCCGCGGAGCGGCTGGCCGAAGCCGGCCCCGCAGCTCTGCGCGCCTGCGCCCTCGGCTACCGCGCCCGGTACGTGCGGGACCTGGCGCGGCTCGTGGCAGACGGTAAGGTGGACCTGGTGCGGATTGACACCATGTCCTTCGATGACGCACGCGCCGCGCTGCTGGAACTTCCGGGCGTCGGCGAGAAGGTCGCCGACTGCGTGCTCCTCTTCGCCTTCGGGCGAGGCGAGGCGTTCCCGGTGGATGTCTGGGTGCAGCGGGCGGTGGAGCGTTGGTACTTCAGCGGCCGGCCGGCGACCCCGCGCGCAATCCGGGAGTGGGCCAGGGACCGGTTCGGCCCGCTGGCGGGCTACGCGCAGCAGCACCTGTTTGTGGGCGCACGCTTCCTCAACGACCGCGTTCCCTGACGCCGACATAGACGCACATCGCACATGCTGAACCGCAGCCCGGGGGCGCCACAGCCGGGGGCCCGCCAGGATTGCGTTGGGATCCCAGGAATCCGACAATGGGTGCCAAGGGGGCCGGTGCGCCTGTGGGGGCCATCAGCGGCTCGGCGTGTGGCGGACTGGGCAGGTCTACCTATCTCGGCGACGGCGAGCACGTCGCGGGCGCGGACTAAAGGAAGATGGCGGGGCCGGGGGGAAACGGTGACAGGCGCTAGACTGCAGGGCTCGCTGTGCTGGGGGTTCTAGGCAGGTCTGTCCAATTCTCGTTGAACTAAACCGCTCACGCGGTAGAGACGACCAGGCCTCTCCCGGCGCCGCTCGCTTTCCTTTCTGATCGCTGTCGGTAATCCGCGCGGTTCGCTCTGGCGCTGGCATCCTGCGTCAATCGGCTCATAATCACCTCCATAGGGTTCTTCCACTTCACTCCCTGGAGGTGTCTCATGAGCGAACTTCGCACCCGCATGATCCGTGACATGGCCCTGCGCGGGTTCTCCCCGCGGACCCACCAGGCCTACATCGGCGCCGTGGTAGGGCTGGCCAAGTACCACCGGCGATCCCCGGATCAGATCACCAACGACGAGGTGCAGGCCTACCTCGCCCACCTGATCCAGGAGCGCGCGCTGTCCTGGAGCACGTGCAGCCAAGCGGCGCATGCCTTCCGCTTTCTCTACCACGTGACGCTGGGCCACGAGCGCGCGGACTTCCACGTCCCCGCGCCCAAGCAGCCGCAGAAGCTGCCGGAGATCCTGAGTCGCGAGGAGGTCTGGCGGTTGCTGCACGCCTGCGAGCATCCCCGGCACCGGCTTTTGCTGGCGACGACCTACGCCGCGGGGCTGCGCGTGAGCGAGGTGGTCGCCCTGAAGGTCTCGGACCTCGATGCCGAGCGCATGACGGTGCGGATTGAGCAGGGGAAAGGGGGCCAGGACCGCTACGTGCCGCTGGCCGCGCGCCTGCTCCAGGAGTTGAGCGTCTACTGGAAGACCCACCCGCCTGGACACTGGGTCTTTGCCAATCGCCAGGGCACGCGCCCGATCCACCTCACCGTGGCGCAGAAGATCTACATGACCGCCAAACTACGCGCGGGCATCCGCAAGCAGGGGGGCATCCACGCCCTGCGGCACGCCTTCGCCACGCACCTGCTCGAAGCGGGCACGGACCTGCACACCGTGCAGCGGCTGCTCGGGCACCGCCATATCACGACCACGATGCGCTACTTCCACCTGAGCCAGGGCCGTATCGTGGGCACCCGCTCGCCCCTGGATCTGCCCGCGCCCGGCGCCTAGCCTCGCTCGTGGGCCCGGTGCCGGCGCCCATCGCGGCGCCGCGCGCGGGCCGGGGCTCTGCGGTGGAGCTGTCCGAGATCTTCCGCGCCCATGGCGCGCAGTATCGGCAGACCCATCCGCTGAGCCGCGCCCAGCGCCGCGCCATGCACGCCATCGAGACCTGCCGCACTGCTGCGCTGGGCGGGCACCGGGAGACCTGTGAGGTCTGCGGGGCCGTGCGCCTGGCCTACAACTCGTGCCGCAACCGGCACTGCCCCAAATGCCAGACCCTCGCGAAAGAGCGCTGGCTGGAGGCCCGGCGGGCGGAGCTCTTGCCCGTGGAGTACTTCCATCTGGTCTTCACCCTGCCCCACGCCCTCAACCCCCTGGCCCAGGGCAACCCTCGGCTGATCTACCGCCTCCTCTTCCACGCGACCGCGGCCACGCTCGCCGCCTTCGCCCACGATCCCCGGCATCTGGGCGGCGAGCTCGGGGTGACGGCGATCCTGCACACCTGGGGGCAGAATCTGTCCCAACACCTCCACCTGCACTGCGTCGTCACCGGGGGCGCCCTCGCTCCCGACGGGTCGCGCTGGATCCCCGCCAAGGCGGGGTTTCTCTTCCCGGTGCGGGCACTGGCGAAGGTCTTCCGCGGCAAGTACCTCGACGCCCTCCGACGCGCCTTCGAGGCCGACGAGCTGGTGTTCTCTGGGTCGCTCACCGCCCTCGCCGCGCCCGGCGCGTTCGCCGCCTGGCTCGAACAGCTCCGGCACCAGGCCTGGGTCGTGTATGCCAAACGACCCTTCGCTGGGCCCGAGCAGGTCCTGGAGTACCTGGGCCGCTACACCCACCGGGTGGCGATCTCCAACGAGCGGATCGTCACCCTCGACGACGGGATCGTGCGCTTCCGCTGGAAGGACTACGCCGACGACCACCGCGTGAAACTCATGGCGCTGGACGCCGAGGAGTTTATCCGCCGCTTCCTGCTCCATGTCGTCCCCGACGGCTTCGTCCGCATCCGGCATTTCGGCCTCCTGGCCAACCGCACCCGCCGAGCGAAGCTCGACCGCTGCCGGCGCCTGCTCGAGCAGCCTCCCGCACCCGCCGGGACTGACACGGAATCAGTCCGCGCCATGATGCTGCGCCTGACCGGGATCGATATCGAACTCTGTCCCGTCTGCCAGCGGGGACGGTTGCTCATCACCGAGATCCTGCCGCCGATGCCCCGCCCCGCGCCGATCTGGGACACGTCGTGAGGCTGGCCCCCGGCCACCTGCAACCACCCAACCTGATCCCGGCCGGGATCAGCAGCTCCCGGTACGGCCCGGCGAGGTCCGCTCCCGACCAGGCCCCCGCGCTCGTGCTCCAGCAACGTGGCCACAGCCCACCGCACCCACCCGCACCCCGTCGGGTCGCCCCCGCCGGGCGATGCCGGCAGCCCTGAATCCACTTCCCCGCTGCCCTCGGCTGGGCTAGAATCCCCATAGCGGCCAGGGGACCGCGGTTCAGTTCAACTGGTTTTATCCGTCATGCCATCGCACGACGGATAAAAGCCTATTCGTTGGGCGGCTCACTCTTCAACCGCTTTCGTGCGATAGGCTAACATGAAGATACCTCAACGCGAATATTCTGGCGAAACAGATACACAGGCGATGATGACACTCGCCCATGTTTCCCCAACAGACCACTTGCATGTCGCCGACTTGCCCTACCGTCTCAGTTCTTGGGCGTTGGATTGTCCCGACAACATTGGACTGTGGGTTAACACTGAAGGTCAATTACTGGCTTGGGCCGTCATGCAGACGCCATTCTGGGCGATTGACTATGTTTACCATCCGCACGCTGACAAACGCCTACACCGGCAAATCTTGGCTTGGGCGGATAGCCGCGCCCACACAGTTCGTAAGTCCCCCATCGGCCATCCCATGTGGTTTGTGAACGTTTTGGCCTGCCAAACAGAGCGGATCCGTGACCTTGAAGAAGCAGGGTTCGTCTCTCAGGTCAATGTGGGGGAAGATTCCTGGTCTAAGGTTCTCATGCAACGTTCGGCTCAAGCACCTGTCGCCGACTACGCTTTGCCTGCGGGTTTCAGCATTCGCCCATTGGCAGGAGAAGACGAAGTTGAAGCCTACGTCCAGTTGCATAGAGCCGTTTTCGAGAGCAAAAACATGACGGTTGAGTGGCGCACACGCACCCTTCGCCGCCCAGAATACCGAGCTGACCTGGATTTGGTAGCCGTTGCACCCGATGGGCGCCTCGCTGCGTTTTGCGTGTGTTGGCTGGACATGGACTCGGAAGAAAAACCCAGCGGACAGATTGAGCCATTTGGGGTCCATAAAGATTTCCGCAACCTGGGGTTAGGACGGGCTATCCTTTCAGAAGGGTTGCGGCGGTCATATCTCTGTGGCACAGACAGGGTCTATGTCGAGACTGACCAGTACCGAAACGCCGCCTTGGAGCTTTATGAGACGGTGGGGTTTCGCCCGATACACGATGTCCTGGTGTATCGTAAAGACTACGGTGATGCCTATGGCTAAGAAGGCCAGGCATTATCACTGGAGGCCGCCCAACCAGCGCTTCCAGCCGACACGCTTCGCTCTGCGTGCGGCTGAAGCGCGGACCGTTAGGCGGACAATCGAAGGAGCCGGGATGACAGATGGCAGATTGCGTGGGCCGTCGGTCAGAACGTTCGCACGAAGGGCGGGGCGTGTCGCTTTGACTCTCATGGCTGTCTTGCTCATCTCGCTGCTCGTTCTTCTCGGCGTCTTGCTCTCCATGAGTCCGGGAACCCCGAAACCGTTTCTCGATGACAGCGGCAAGCCGTTGGTAGGTAGCATCTCAGAGAAGATCAAGGTCAACATCAACGGGGTTGAGCAAGGGATGTTCATCAAAGGCAAGAACGCCCGCAATCCGGTGTTGCTCTACCTTCATGGCGGCATGCCCGACTACTTCCTCACCGAGCACTACCCCACAGGGCTCGATGAGTATTTCACTGTGGTCTGGTGGGAACAGCGCGGTTCAGGGCTTTCATACAGTGCAGACATCCCGCCGGAGTCAGTGAACCCGGGGCAACTGGTGTCTGACGCCGTGGAGGTGACGAACTACCTCCGCAAACGCTTCGGCCAAGAGAAGATCTACCTCATGGGACATTCGGGGGGCACCTTCATCGGCATACAAGCAGCCGCACTGGCCCCGGAGTTGTACCACGCCTACATAGGCGTGGCCCAGATGTCGAATCAGCTCGAGTCCGAGAGGCTGGCGTATGGCTACATGCTGCAGCGATTCAGGGACCATGGGAACACCAAGATGGTGCGGCGACTCGAAGAAGCGCGAGTCGGTGATGCGATCCCCCTTCCGGATTCGTACCTCAAGGTACGTGACGTGGCCATGCACGGACTGGGCGTTGGCACGACCCATGACATGAAGTCGATCGTCACCGGGCTGCTGCTGCGCTCCCTGCTGAACCGCGAATACACGCTGAGCGAGAAGATCGGCATGTGGCGCGGCAAGATCTCCTCCAGCAGCCGCCTGTGGAACACGCAACTGTCCACGGATCTGACAAAGAAGGTGACTCGGCTCGAGGTCCCGGTCTACTTCTTTCACGGCGTGTACGACTACACCGTTTCCTACCCCCTGGCCAGGTCCTACTACGAGCGGCTAGATGCTCCAGTGAAGGGCTTCTACACGTTCAAGCAGTCTGCCCACAGCCCCTTGTTCGAGGAGCCGGAAAAGATGCGCGAGATAGTGCGGGCGGACGTACTGACGGGATCGAAAGGACTTGCTGATCCGGAGTAGGGAATCTCTCCACGTCTGAGTCGCCTAACCATGGCATCAACCTGACAGTCGCTTCGCGCCTGCAGGTTATGCCACAGACGGTTAGACGACCAGGCTGTGCAGATTAGGAGAGGACAGCGTGAGGCTTCCTGGTGCCGATCGGGCCGTGATCGAACCGACGAAGATTCGCGACTATCTTCTGTCCTGGTCGCATCCCGTTGGTCGGTTCAAGGCCGCCTTCTTCCGGTCTCTCGGCTATGCTGACTCCGATTCGACCAGGCTCGAGGCCGATCTGCGAGAACTGGCCTCCTCTGGCGATGCTGTACTCGGCCAGGCCAGCTCGTATGGCCAGAAGTACGAGGTGCGTGGTATGCTTACCGGACCCTCGGGCAGGCAGGCGGAAGTAGTCACCGTCTGGATTGTCCTAACCGGCGAGGACGTTCCTCGCTTCGTAACGGCGTACCCAGGAGCAGACACATGAGGTTCAAGGTGCTCGACACGGTCGTCCTCGACAAGGACCTCCCCGATCATGGTCTTCGAAGGGGGGACCTGGGGGCAGTGGTTCAGGTCTATGAGCCCGACGGGCTGGAGGTCGAGTTTGTCATGGCCTCTGGGCGAACCGAGGCTCTGGTCACCCTGAACGTGAAGGATGTTCGGGCGGTCGACGATTCCGACTTAGTGTCGGTTCGCCCATCGTCGAGAAGGTCCGCATAGACCGGTCGTCTAACCCGGCGTTGCACCTGCCGGCCCGCTTCGCGGCCCGCGCGCGAACGCCCGGCCGTTCGACGAACAGGGCCGCGGCGGGGGCTTGAGAAAGGAGTACGACTTCTCACGAGGCGTTCGGGGGCGAGCTCGAGTGCGCCCTCCTGGTGAACGAGGCGCAGCCTCCGATATGACGACGTACCGTAAGTCCGATGCAGTCGACGACGAGCTGACACCTGCACAAATCCGCGAGCTGCGGCGGCGAATGGCGGATCTTGATGACGGCACTCGATACCTGCTCGCGTCACAGATAGGGCCGCGGTTCGCGCTGTACTACAACGTGTCTGACGATGTCTACGTGATGAACGACCCGCGCGCTGCGACGTTGTTCAAACGACGCAAGGCCGCCCTCGCGGTGAAGGGGTTGCTGGGAGGGTCGATCCGCATCCTCCGCTGCAAGAGCAAGCGGGTCAACGGCGTTCAGGTCCCCGTGCTGGGCACCACGCGACGTGGCAGGGCGACCGTACGGCGTTCGTCGTCGAACCAGCGTCTGCAGCCGAAGGCCGGCACGAAGCGCCGAGTTCGAGGACGTAAGCGCAGCGTCGGCCGCGGCTGAGGCACGACGTTGGGCCGACCAAGAACAGCTTGGAGTCGGAGATGCTGAAGGTGAAGCCGGGAGAGAAGATCTTACCGCAGGCATTGGACGCAGACATGATCGCTCCCTGCGGCATGAACTGCGGTCTCTGCATGTGTTACCTGCGGGACAAGAACACGTGTGCCGGCTGCAGGATGGACGACGACGGCAAGGCGAAGTCGATTCTCGCGTGCGCCATCCGCAAGTGTGAAACACCTCGGTCGAACACATCTGGCTTCTGCTTCGAGTGCGATGCCTTCCCCTGCGCCCGGCTACGACGCCTCAACACGCGATATCGCACGAAGTACCGCATGAGCATGCTGGAGAACCTTGAGTTCATTCGAGTTACAGGGATCGAGTCCTTCGTCGAATCAGAGCGCGATCGGTGGGCATGCCCGACATGTGGCGGAATGCAGTGCGTGCACACCCGTGCCTGTATCTACTGTGGACACGAGTGGGAATAGCTCTGGGCGGCCTAACAAGCGCATGAACCTGACGCGCCCAAGCGGAGCGATACACTGCAACCGCAGCCCGCGCAGGTTATGCGCCCAACGTTAGGGCCAGGGGTTGACGATGCCGAGGCACCGCACGCGCCGTCTTCGCAAGAAGCTCCGAGTAGGAGAGTTTCAGGAGCTCGGTTTCGATGTGTCGTTCAAGCTCCGCGATGGGCTCGACGAGAACCAAATGATGAATTTCTGGGACGTGTTCATTCTTCAGGCAATTGAACAGAATGGTCTCGCGTTCGGCGGTGGGACCAACGGATTTGTCTGCGCTTGGGGGCGGGGATCTGCCCAGGAGTCACACCGAGAGCTTGTGCGGGGCTGGCTCACCGCGCGCCCCGAAGTGGAGTCGGTACACATCGGGCCTTTGACTGACGCGTGGCACGCGCCTCACGATCATGGGCTCTAACCCGCGCATGAATACGGACCCTTCGCAAGCGGGCTTCACCCGCTCGCGTCGGGCCGGTTATGCGCAGCGTTAGGCACAGTAGCGCCGGCGCAAGTGAGGAGATCCGATGTCTGAGGCCGACCAAGAGCAGCTTGCAGATCGAAACTGGAGAAGTCTCTACGTCATCGGAGCCATCGCCGCACTCGCCGCACTGGCGGGGACGTTCGCCGACATCGTGATCACGAGCCTGCCAGGCTGGGAAGCCTCGACGGTGCCCGCCTCCATCGGGCAGTGGTTTGCCCAGTTCCACGACAAGCCTCTGCTCGGCCTCCGCAATTTGGACCTTCTGAACGTATGCGTGTCAGTTGTCGGACTCCCGATGTATCTCGCTCTGTATGGGGCGCATCGCAAGACGAGCCAGGCCTGGGCCGTTTCGGCCCTGGTCGTTCTCGCCACCGGAACGACCGTCTTCGTCGCCAACAACGCTGCCCTGCCGATGCTCGACCTCAGCAGCCAGTACGCCGCAGCGACGACTGAGACAGAACGTGTGGCACTTGAAGGCGCTGGGCAAGCGCTGCTCGCCAAGGGTGCTCACGGAAGCATGGGCGCCTTCGCCGGATTCTTCCTGTCAAGCATGGGCGCTCTGCTCATGGCTCTTGCCATGCTGAGCGGCAGGGTCTTCAGCCGCCTCGCCGCGTATACGGGCATCGTGGGAATCTCACTTCTTCTGCTCTACGTCGTTGGATCGACGTTCGGGGTTGGGTCGGAAGGCGCACGAATGGCCCTCGCGGTGCCGGGCGGGCTGCTGATGATTGCCTGGAACGTGATTATCGCAAGGAGGCTGCTCCAGTTGCGCGCGGCTGCATAGCGCGCGACCGGCCGGCGGCGTGCCTAACCCGCGGTTCGAGCAGACAAGACTCGGCCGGGCGAGCTATGCTCGACCAGACGAGGCAAGGACCGGCCTCGTCTTGCAGCTCAAACGTAGCACGTTAGATGGCATGAGATGATTCGGGCTTGCATCCAAAGCGTGGGGTTCTATCTATGGCGGACACGTTCAAGATCATAACCTTCCCCAGATCTCGACTGGCCACCCTGGACGTCGGCAAGTACGGCAGGAACAAGCACTACATGTACGGCCTGCTGGAGATCGACGTCTCCGTAGCACGCCAGGCAGCCAGACAACTGCGACTGGCAGGCCAGGGGGTCTCCTTCACCGCATGGATGATCAAAGCAATCGCCAATAGCGTGGCTCGACACAAGGAGGTGCATGCAATCGCTGTCGGCAAGCGGAAGGTAGTCGTATTCGACAGTGTCGACATCGCGTTACCAGTTGAACGCGCAGTAGAGCAGGGGCGGGCCCCTTTGCCCGTGCTTATCAAGGACGCCAGTTCGCGAAGCGTCTACGATATCCACCGAGACATCGAGGTTGCCGTTCACCAGGATGTAGACGATGAAGGCAAGTACATCCTTGGACGACACAGCTTTTCCAAGATGACGATGCAGCTTTACTACCTGCTTCCACAATGGCTCAGACTGCTCACTTGGAAGGTGCTATTCGGCGACCCAATTAGGGCCAAACGACACACAGGGACGGTGTTGTTGACGACAGTGGGTAGTACTGGAAGGACCGTGGGCTGGATACTGCCGACCCGAAGCATGCACAACTTGCAGATCTCGATAGGGTCAGTTACGAAAAAGCCGAAAGTGGTCAATGGAGAAGTCGTGGCACGGGACATGATGCACCTGACGGTAGGCTTCAACCACGATGTGGTAGACGGGGTTCCTGCAAGGCAGTTCATGGATGACCTGGTGTGGCATATCGAGAAGGGGAGCCTTGACTAAGGGAGAGACCTGCTGGGTCGGGTATGGGCCGTGGCTATCGTGCCATCTAGGAAGTCGTTGAAGCCGACCCCTTAGATGGCGTTTGGAAACCAGGGCTTGGATTCTGGCAAGGCGGTCGCAGCAATGCTAGGTCGGCGGGGCGGCCTAACTCTAGGATCATTAGGCAGCGAAGGGATGGAATCGCATGGATCGCAGAGGGTACACAGCGCTAGAGCAGTTGCCCAACGTCGGTCCCGCTACCGCCAACGACTTGCGGCGCATAGGTGTCGTGGTGCCCCAGGACTTGGACGGCCGTGACCCGTACGCGATGTTCGACGAACTGTGCGGTGTGACCGGCCGGCGTCACGATCCTTGCATCCTCGATGTGTTCATCTCCGCGGTTCGATTCATGGGCGGGGCACCTGCGAAACCGTGGTGGGCCTACACTCCAGAGCGTAAAGCCACGTTTGGGCAACCGGCCGGCCGGAGGAGGAGAGGGCGATGAAGTTCGGATACGCCATCGTTTATGTGGACGATGTCCCAGCGGTACTCGGATTCTATCGTCGGGCGTTCGGCTTCCAGACACGCTTCCTCCATGAGTCGAACCAGTACGGCGAACTGGAGACAGGCAGCACCGATGCGGGCAGTCAGCCGTGCGGCATCGAGATTGCTTTCGTCACCGCCGATGTACCGGCGGCTTTCGCCAAGGCAGTTGGCGCAGGTGCCTTGGCTGTCGCGTAGCCGAAGGCCAAACCGTGGGGGCAGACGGTGGCTTATGTTCGAAGCATGGAAGGCACGCTGGTCGAGCTGTGTACGCCGATGGGTGGGTAGCGTCGCCGCCTAACCCGCCGCTGCTGTTATCAAGGCCGCGACGAGGCGGCGGTGGTGGTTCGCAAGGGGCGTTGCACGCGGCTTTGCAGCAGAGCGGCAAGCCGTTAGGCCCGGCAAGAAGGGGGATTGGGGTGGCGACACTGCCAGCAGGGTCACGGGTCAGACTCGCAGAAGCGGCGTCTCGCTCGCTTCGATTTCCGCCTCCGGCTGCCGACTTGACAATCGTGGTGCACCCAGCAGCGATCCGCGCTCCGTACGACAAGCACACTCAGGTTGCCTGCGTGGTCGGGGCCGACCTGGTCTGGCTAGGCGCCCTAGGGGAGGACATCCTCGAAACGGTCGCGGGGCCCGCCGACGCGGGCGCCAGGGCAGTATGCGCAGGGCGCTTTATGGTTGGGAGCCGTTTGTGGGATGTCGTGAGACCGGGACCACTGGTCATCGATGGTGTGCCCCGGCCCCTGTCCACGGTGTACGACGGCAGCGACTTGCGCCCGTGGATCATCATCGGTGAGACCACCAACGAGGATCCCATAGCGGTGCCACTGAATGAGGCGACCAACCCAAAGTGGTGGACGCCCTTGATTGCCCAGGCCGACATGAGCTTCCCCGGCAACAACAAGAACGCACAGGTCGAACTCGCGCACGTCTGGACTATTCCGAGCGGCATCCATGCGGAGGGCAGCATCTTGCACGCTGGTCGCGTTGCAGTTGTGGCAGCGATACACGGCTACTTCGGTACGTAGCGGGCCTAACAACGGCATCCTGCGGACTGCGCTACGCTTGTCGCTGATGCCGGACACGTTAGCCCAAAGCAGGGAGACGGGCTTGTACCTCGCTAGACCGAAGAGCGGATCCGGGCCGGGAGTCCTCGTTCTCCATTCATGGTGGGGGCTCAACGAGTTCTTCAGGGGCTTCTGCGACCGTCTCGCCGACTGCGGCTTCTTCGCCCTCGCGCCGGACCTCTATGACGGCAAGATCGCGACCACTGTCCCGCAGGCCAAGGAGCTGCGGGCGAAGGCCACCCAGGCCCGCAAGGAGTCCGCGTACAAGTACCTGATCCGGATGATCGAGGTGCTCTCGGACGAAGTTGCGGTTCCGGGGTCCGGCATCGGGGTGGTCGGCTTCTCGATGGGCGGGCACTGGGCCTACTGGCTCGCCCAGCGGCCTGGGCTGCCAATCTCGGCCATCGTGACCTTCTACGCTGCGCGCAACGGCGACTACACTGTAAGTCACTGCGACTTCCTCGCGCACTTCGCCGAAACGGACGAGTGGGTCTCCGCAGCCGGTGTCAGGAAGCTCGAGAAGAGCCTGGCCGCATCCGGCAAGACAGCGCTCTTCCACACGTATCAGGGGACAGGCCACTGGTTCTTCGAACAGGATCGCCCCGACGCCTTCGACCCGGGGGCGGCAGCTCTTGCGTGGGACCGAACATTGGCCTTCTTGAAGGAGAGGTTGGGCTAACCACGGGATCCGGACGGACGGCGCTTGGCGCCGCCGCTGATCCCGTAACCGCTAGGTGCCACCGACGCGCACCATGAGGGGGCGTGGTGGTGAGCAAGAAGTACATTCCCGACGCCGAGGTCGTGCTCGCCAGACGGCATGATAACGGCGGGGACTACTGGGCCAGCGCCGACGGGCGGCTC
>Ga0208244_101118_pt1 | contig 16983 bp, 13 predicted proteins | sample SubbioCR12Aug_5A_FD_184828 | JGI IMG/M metagenome (GOLD analysis project Ga0208244, IMG submission 184828) | Serpentinite rock and fluid subsurface biosphere microbial communities from McLaughlin Reserve, California, USA - CR12Aug_5A (SPAdes) | ecosystem: Environmental > Terrestrial > Deep... | reverse complement strand
TCCGCCTTCGTCCCAGCGAACCTGAAACCGCCCGCCGGGGGTCGCCAAGCGGAGTTCTTCCGCCGCCCGCTCCTGTGCCTGCAACGCACCATCGACCGCCTTTACCAGCGTCTTCTGCTCAAAATCCTGCTCACCCATTGGGTGACCCTCCTCTTCAGCCGTTATCCCGCTCCAGCATTGAGTTTGCCGCAGTTTTTACAGATTCAACTGAGGAAAATAGGTTGATGAGTTCGCTGGAACCACGATATTCCGGGAAGGATGCAATGCCGGCGCTGAAGCTGGCGCGCAGCGCGCCGCCGTCGTGGGCATGGGGCAGCTTGGCGAAGTCGCCGCGGATGCGGTCAATGACCACCCAAGCCTCGTCGGGCCCAACGTCGTTCAGGGCCAGCACGAACTCCTCGCCGCCATAACGGCCGATCAGGTCGTTGCCGCGCAGGCGGCCCTTGAGCAGCCAGGCGAGGCTGCGAATCACCTGGTCGCCCACCGGATGGCCATAGTTGTCATTGACCGATTTGAAGTGGTCGATATCCAGCATCGCGACGCACAGTTTGCCGTCGGGCGGGAGCGTGGCGAGCATGCTGTCGAGCCGGGCTTTGGACGCCGTGTGCGTCAACAGCCCGGTGAGGCCGTCATTCTGGCTGCAACGCCGCATTTCGCGGTGGCGCTCGATGGTGGTTTTCAGGGTGGCGGCCAACACCACCGGGTTGAATGGCTTGGTCAAAAACTGGTCGCCACCCAACCGCAGGGCCTCGACCTGCAAACCGATGTCGGTTTCACTGGACAGATACACAATCGGCAGCGACTGGTAGGCCGGCAATTGCCGCAAGACGCGGGTGGCCTCGACGCCATTGCAGTGCGGCATGTACATGTCCATGAGCACCAGGTCGGGGCGGTAGGCTTCAAGGGTGGCGAGCAGGCCGGAAGGATCGGTGATGACTTCGCAGTGGATGTTGTGCTGGTTCAGCGCACGCTGAATCTGCGCCACCGCCACCCGCGAGTCTTCGACGACCAGCACCTTGAAACTCTCCTGTTCGCGGGTCTGGATGAAATCGAGAATCCTCGAGAGCAGGTTGGCGGCCTGTTCTTCGCGCAAGACAGTGACGTCGATGCCGGCGCGCATCAAGGTGACCATGACATCGAGTTCGCGCGGCACGCCGACGTAAAACAACTGCGTGGCCGGGCAACAGGTACGCGCCCGTTTGATGAGGGCCAACTGGCCCTCGCTCACCTGTTCATCGTGCGGCACGAAGATAATGGCAAACGGCGGCTCACGCTGGGGCAGTTCATCGTCCCAGCCAGACTCGACAACCCGGAAACCATAGAACGAGAGCTGCTCGCGCAAGCCCCGGGCCCAGCGATTATTCAGTTCGACCACCATCCATACGGTGCGCGGCCTGATCCATTCCGGCGTGCCGATGGATGCGGAATGGATCGTTTCGTTCAGGCGTTTTTCGGCATCGATCGCGGCGTGGCGCGCGGTGAGGATGGCGCCCAGCAGCGGACTGATGCGCTGATCCAGCGCCAGCGCGCTTTGCTCGGCGAGCGGATGCGTGGAGGGATCGCCGAACAGCGCCAGCGCGGCGTTTTCCAGGCTTTCGCACTGGCGCACCAGACCGGGCAGCCGCAACCGGCTGAGTTGTTCCGCCAGACTGTTCAGGGCAAGGGTGAATTCGACAAAAAGATCGAACGTGCCATCGACACGATAGGCCTGCCAGCGCTGCTGGACAGCATCGATATGACCACCAATCGAGTGCGGCATGAACTGTGCAACCTCCCTGGGAGCGGGATTATAGGCGTCCCAACATTTCCCGCGCATGCTGGCGCGTGGTGTCGGTGATTTTCACGCCGCCCAGCATGCGGGCGACTTCCTCGACACGACCGTCCGCATCGAGAACGGCGACACGGCTGACGGTGGATTCCCCCGTCATTGCCTTGCTGATCGACCATTGCCAGTCGGCGCGCGCGGCAACCTGCGGCAGATGGGTGACGCACAGCACCTGACGGTCCGCGCCGAGTTGCTTGAGCATCTGGCCGACGATTTCGGCGACCCGACCGCCGATGCCGACGTCGACTTCGTCGAAGATCAGGGTGCCGACCGCGTGGGACTGGCTGCTGATGACTTGCAGGGCGAGGCCGATGCGCGAAAGTTCGCCGCCCGAGGCCACCTTGGCGAGCGGCCGCGGCGGCTGGCCGGCGTTGGCGGTGACCAAAAATTCGACGGCTTCGAGTCCGTAGGCGGCGCCCTCGGCGAGCGGCGTCAGCGCCACCTCGAAGCAGCCGCCGGCCATCGCCAGTTCCTGCATGGCGGTGCTGACTGCCTTGCCGAGCGTTTTCGCGGCACGGGTGCGTTCGACGCTCAGGCGTTCCGCCAGCGCGCGGTAAGCTGCATCGGTCTGCTGCTCGCGCAGGGCCAGGGCCGCCGGGTCGGCGGCCAGCGTCAATTCGGCGCGACGCGCTTCCAGACGAGCGAGCACGTCGGACAATTCTTCCGGCGTGGTGCGATGCTTCCTGGCCATCTGCGTCACGGCGTCGATGCGGGCATCGAGTTCGGACAAGCGGGCCGGGTCAAGATCGAGTCGCTCGCGATAGCGCCGTAGCGCCAGCGCCGACTCTTGCAACTGAATCAAGGCGCTATCGAAAAGCTGCGCCGCATCGGTGAGCGCGGCATCGTAGGCGGTCAGTTCCGTGAGCCGCGCGCTGGCGTGTTGCAAGGCCGGGAGTGCAGCCCTGTTCTCCCCCGCGCCTTCGTCGAGCACTGCCAGCGCGGCATCGCTGGCTTCGAGCAGACTGGCGGCGTGGGCGAGGCGGCGCTGTTCCTGTTCGGTTTCCTGCCATTCCAGTGCGTTGAAGTTCAGTTCGGCCAGCTCCTTCACCTGCCATTCGAGCAGTTCGCGTTCGCGCGTGGTCGCCGCCACATCCTTTTCGGCAACCTGGCGTGCCGCGCTCGCATTGCGCCAGACCGTGTAAGCGACGGCGACCTCCCCGGCCAGCGCCTGCGCTCCGGCATGAGCGTCCAGCAAGTCACGCTGGGCACCGGCGCGCAACAGCGAATGGTGCGCGTGCTGGCCGTGAATGTCGGCCAGGAAATCCGCCGCTTCGCGCAGTTGGCCCAGGGTTGCCGCCGCGCCGTTGAGCCAGGCGCGCGAACGACCGCCGGCATCGACGATGCGCCGCAGGATGCAGGCGTCCCCATCGTCACAATTGAAATCGTTTGCCGCCAGCCAGTCGGCCAGCGGCGTTCCGGGTGTCACGGCGAATTCGGCGGAAACCTCGGCCTTTTCCGCGCCGTTCCGCACCACGCCGGCATCGGCGCGCTCGCCCAGCGCCAGCGACAGGGCATCGACGAGGATCGACTTGCCCGCGCCGGTTTCGCCGGTAAGCGCGCCAAAACCGGCGGCAAATTCCAGTTCGAGCCGGTCGACAATGACGAAGTCGCGGATGACGAGGCGCAGCAACATGTCCTGGCTCAGCGATGCGGCGTGGCGCTCCAGTTGAGCTTTTCGCGCAGCATGGCGAAATAGCTGTAACCGGGCGGGTGCAGCAAGGTGACGACATGGCTGCTCTTCGCCACGCGGACGATGTCGCCGGCCACGATGTCGAAGTGACTCTGGCCATCCAGATGCACGCGCGCATCGCCCGGCGTCAGCAGCACCATCTCGACGCGACTTGAATCGGCAATCGTGATGGGGTGGTAGGTCAGGGCATGCGGGCACAGCGGCACCAGCGCGATGCCCGGCACGGCGGGGTGCAGGATCGGACCATTGGCGGACAGCGCATACGCCGTCGAGCCCGTGGGCGTGGCGACGATCATGCCGTCGGCGCGCAGCACGTAGAGGAACTCGTCATTGACGCGCACTTCCATTTCGATCAGGCGGCCGAGGTCGCCCTTGTTCACCACCACGTCGTTGAGCGCGAGTCGCTGAAATACCGGCTCACCCGACCGCAGCACTTTGGCCTCAAGCAAGAGGCGTCGATCCTCGGTGAATTCACCCGCCAGCAGCCGGTCGATCGCGCCCAGCATGTCGGTGCGGGAAATATCGGTCATGAAGCCCAGCCGACCCTGGTTGATGCCGACCAGCGGCACATCGCGCGAGGCCAGATGCCGGGCCGCGTTGAGCAAGGTGCCGTCGCCGCCGACGACGATGGCGACATCGGCCGCCGCGGCCATTTTTTCAAAGCTGGCGGCAAGTTCCGGCATGCCGATGGCCGCCGCGCTTTCCGTCTTGACCAGCAGGGTCAGACTGCCGTCATTGACGCGGCGCAGATGTTGCAGCAGGGCGAGCAAGGCCGCCGTGGCTTCGGGGCTGCCGTCCTTGCCGATCAGGGCAATCGTCTTCATGGCAATTTTTCAAACTCCGCTGGGAGCAGACAGTTTTGCAGGGTGCGCTGGGTAAAGAGGTGGCGGCCGTCGCAGATGAAGCCAAGTTCCTCCCAGTCCACCGCATCGTTGAGCAGGTCGGTCGCCCGTTGCAGGTTTATCCCCGCCACTTTCGGAAACAACGCCAGCACCGCGCCGTCGTAGTTGGGACAGTCGTGCAGGAAAAACGGCCGGGCGCGCCGCGTCTTGGTATTCACATAGATGCGCGGCGCGGCGCTGACATGGTGCAGCCGCCCCCAGTGCCACCAGTTGGATTCGTCGAAAGGCCGCACGCGGCGGCCCAGCAGCCGCGCCTTGTGCGCCTCCAGATGCGCCAGCAAAGGCGGTGGCGGAGAGCGGCCGAAGATCATGCGCCGCGTTCGACCGTCATCCACCGTCTTCGAGCAGACGAATTCGGCGTTGCCTTCCGGATGCCCGAAAATCTCGTCGGCGCCTGAAACCGCCCCGACTTTCACGTCGAACAGTTCGGAGAGCGGCAGACGGTAATCGCCCCGCAAGAACATCAACTGCCCATCCACCAGTGCGAAATAGCGGCCATCGTTGAGGCGGCGCGTGTGGCGGCCGCGCTCGAAGCGGAAAATCACGCAATTGGGGTTGTGCGAACCGAAGATGCGCGTATCGCCCAGCTCGATGAAATCGGTGATGTCGCCCTCCGCGTGGAGGAAGGTATTCAGCTTGCGCGCGGCGGTGAGTTTGGTGAATTCGCGCGGCACGATAAAGATCAGCTCGCCGCCACGGCGCAGGTGGCGCACCGCCTTTTCGATGAAATACAGGCAGAGATTGCTGCGCCCGTCGAACAGCGCACTATCCAGCCGCGCCAGGGTTTCCGGCGGAATGTCCTGCTGGCGCACATAGGGAGGATTGCCGATCACCGTGTCGAATTTTTCGGTGACGGGATAGGCGAAAAAGTCCATCACCCGCGCTCCCGCCGGCGCAACGGTCGCGTCGATCTCGATGGCTTCGCAGCCATTGATGCGACGGCAGAAAGCGCCGTCGCCCGCCGCCGGGTCCAGGCTGCGCCCGCGCCGCTGACGCAGGGCGAGCATGCGTTCGACCACCGCGTCGGGGGTGAACACCTGGCCCAGGGCATGGACATTCAGTTGGCGGGACATGATTTTAAAAGTCGGCGCTGGCGGGACGGCATGTGCTCACAAAATGCACGGTGATTCTATCTCACGGCCTATTTCGTGGCAGCCTGTTTCTTGCGTTTCCAAAGTTCCTCGCAAGGTGTCGGGTGGTTGTGAAGCGCTGCGGAGCTTTCACCACCAAAGCCCCACTTCGATGTTGCGGCAAAGTCATGCAACTGGTTGTGTCGCCGTCGTCTGGCCAGGTTTTCGTGATTGCCGTTTGCATCCGGTCGGAGATAGTCCTGTACCAGCGCGGCGACAAACGCGGATTCCGTTTGCGTCGATTCCTCATGGCGCAGGAGCAGATCGTGTTCGAATTCGCCGGAAGGGATGAAGTAGGACTGATTGTCGAACAGCCTCGCTGTCAGGCCGAGCAGATCATCGATGATCGAATCCTCGGCGAGCAAACGCAAGACATCGTCGATGTAGGCACCCTTGTCCTGCGCATGTGGCCTCTGGAAAACGATACGTCCGCGCTTGAAATCTTCTTCGCTGGGCGCGGTGCGCGCGCCATCCGCGCCATCGGGATCGTTCACATTGAATTTCGCTTGAGCGGAAAGGCTCGCAAACGAGGACGTCGACACCAGCACTCCGCGCACCCGGAATGTCCATTCCTCGCCTTCGAATTCCACTTTCTGCCCGGTGGCTGCCAACTGGCGCTCGACCACATGCGGCATGTACAGGGTGGAAACAATCTTGTAATCCGACCATCCGCCGCCAGCACCGATTGTCAGGCCCTTGGGATCGACGAAGCCGAAGGTCTGCGTCCGTGTTGCCGGGTCGATGATCCAGACGATGAAATCAGGATAGAACCAGTCCGAGTCGTCTACCCGCAGACGGAATGATTCGTCGCGCTTTTCGATATTGCGCTTGAGCCATATCTGCTGGCCATCGGGGCCCCACTTCAGTGGTGTCTGATCTCCCTTGGGATGATCGCCGGCCGGATACAGGCGGCGAACCAGGTCACGGACAAAAGCCTCCTCGTGCTCATCCAGCTTTCCCGGCCCGACGTCGACATTCTCTTGCCGGGGATCGAGCAGCAAGGGCTGATAAACGCTCCCGGGCGCCAAAACCTCAATCGCCGAAACGTGGGAATCGACGATCAGCGGGATGTTCTCCATCCCGGGGCAGGTCAGCAGTTTGTTGCCGAAGAGCGGCTCCTGCACCGACGGCTTTGTTTTAGGGGGCATGCTGCACTTCCTTGAAATACTGGTCCGGGATGCCGCTCTCATGGGCGGCAATCAATGCATAGCGACTCTTCTTGCCCTCCTGCTTGCGGTAGGCGCCCTCGAACAAACGGCGCACCACCGTGGCTGCGAGTCGATTCAGCCGCGCAAGGTCCGCTGCCTCGCGCACGGCCAGCATGCCGGGTGCGCCGAGAATCTCGTACTTGTCACTGGCCAGCGCGGCATCGATGGCCTGGCGGTCAAAAGCAAAATTCCACCAGCGCTGCGTGCGTTTCCACTCCACCATGTCACGATAAACCGCGTCGCGATCCAGCAGCAACGCCCATTGCTTGAATTCAGCCGTGATTTCCTGCCCGACCATGCCCTGCGTGGAGGTGACCTTTCCCTCATGCAGTCGCGCACTGGCGATCGATGCCGACAGCGACACCCGCACCCGGTTGACGCCGGAAAGCCATGGACTGCCTGCCACCGCCACCCGAAAATCCTTTGCAAGCGGCGCAATCGCACGGACCGACTTGAGCCCGGCGGGGACGAGCTTCTTCACTTCGCATTCAACACGCCGGGCATCGGGCACGCCGTTGTCGATGAGCCCCTGCAGGAAAGTATCCAGATAGCCCGATTTCAGGCCATACACGTAAGCCGTCTGCAAGGGCGCCAGCTCGGCTGGCGGGCGTTCCAGGCGCTTGCCGTCGCCGCCGATGCCCGCAAAACGGACCACGCGGCCAAACATCTGGATGATCAGCGAGCCCTCGCCCTGGCCAAGTCGCAGCAGGGTCAGGCTGGAGGCGCGGTAGTTGTCCCAGCCCTCGGCAAACCGGCGCGAACCGATCAGCACATTCAGGCCGCTGCCCGGCGTATCCAGTTGGGCGAACAACGATCCGGACATGGCATCGTCCTCCACCGGCAAGCTCACTGGCGACTTCGCCGACTCCAGCGCCTTCTTGAGGCCCGCCGCATCGCCGACATTCACTACCCCGTAGTAGTGGGAAGTATCGCCGCGCAGCAGCCCCAGCCCCAGCTCACCACCCGCCGCCTTGATCAGGCGCAGCACCGGCTTGTCGCCTTGCTGCCAGCCGAAGCAATCCGACAGCACCCGTTCGGCCAGCGCCCGCGGTCCGATTGGCCCCACAGCGGCGGCACGCTCGCGCACATTGGGCGGCAGCAGCTCGGCGCCGGCCGTTGTCACGGCAAGCAATTGGGTGAGGTTCTCGGCGAGCCGCGCCGGTTGCGCCAGCATGGCCGAGAGATAAGTCAGGACATCCACGACATCGGAGGTTTGCGCCACATCCTCCTTGCTCTTGCCACCGATCACCGAAAGCCCGAGCAGCACCCACAAGGGTGGCGTCACCTGCAGGCCGAGGTCCGTCGCCGCCTGTCTGGCATCGGCCGAGCGGAAGCACGAGACCTGATGCCAATACGCCAGCAGCGCCGCCGTCATGATCTGTTGCTGTGCCGTGGCGCTGGCGTCTTCCCTGGCCTCCACGCGCACATGCCAGAAATCCTTGCCATAGCGATCCTGATGAAAACGGTCGTAGGCGTAATCGAAGACCACTGCCTTGGCGTAACGGTCGAAGGCATGTTCGCCTTCGGCCACCTGGCCGAAGGTGGCGGAAAACTCGATCAGCAAGCCACGCTGGGCCGAGGTCGGCGCATCGATACCGGCAAGGTCCGCCTGGAGCGCCTTCCACACGCTGGCCTCGGATTTCTGTCCCTTGTGACCCTCGTCGACAAAGACCAGGTTGCGCCCGTCGGCAAAGGCCGAGGTGGGCACCGTGATGCCGTCACCCTTCTTTTCGGTGGCCAGCTTGTTGATGTCCAGCACGATCACCGCGTCCGGCGGCAGGCGGCCCATCGCCGAGGCATCACCATCCATCGGATAGGCGAACACCTCCCAGGCCGACAGGCCGCGCAGCTTTTCGGCGTGCTGGCGGGTCAGGGCCTCCGAGGGCGTAATCACGATCAACCGGTCCCAGTTGCGACGGCGTTCCAGCAGCGCCAGGCAGGCGTGCAGCACGTGGGTTTTCCCCGCCGCCGTCGCCATCCAGAACGCGGCAAGTTGCAAATCCGCTTCGACGAAAGGCTTTACCTCTTCGCCCTTCGGCGGATAGGCCTCCAGCCAATCATTCAGTCGCGACAGAAACGCCGGGGCATCGGCCAGGCTGGCATCCACCCAATGCGCGAACTGCATCAGTGCAAGGTACTGGGCGTAGCGCGGCGCGAAGTCCACCCGGCCGCACGCCTGCCGCACTTCCGCGTCCAGTGCGGACAAATGCGCTGCCTCGCCGTGGCAGACCGATGCAATGGCCTCCAGGTACTTGCCGTCGGCCAGCCCATGAGTGGCGCCCAGCGCCTCCTCCACGTTGCGCAAGGCCTTCATCGCCCGCACCAGGTCGACGCCCAGTTCGGCGGCCAGCGCATCGCGCAAGACCAGTGCCGCCTTCAGGCGGGCATGGCCGGATCGCTTTACGGCAGTAGCCACTAGTTCAGGCCGCCGCGCCGACCGGCGCGATGGCGGCCGACCTGTCGTACAAGGTTTCCGGGGCGATATCGAGTTCGCCCGGCCAGCACACCGTATCGAAGGCAACATAGGCCTGTTTGAACAAAGCCGGGTTTTGCAAGCGCGCGAACGCTCCCCGGTTCAGGTAGGGGCGGGCATCGAACAGTCGCTGTTCCCCGGTGTTGAAGGTCAATTCCAGATGCAGGTCGTCACGAGCAACAACGTGGGTAACGCATTCCATGGCTTTCTCCTCAACGCAGCGGGTCGATACGAAACGGCGGTTCGCCGCTGATGGCCAGATCCCAGTCGGCCATCAGTTCTTCATGCTGATGGTGGGCATCTCAGCTCCTCCCGAATTGCAGTGCGAAAACCGCCTCGATGGCCTCGAAGCGATCGCATCCCTCGAAGCTCAGACTGGCGGGGTCGTTGGTATAGACGCGGTCGGCCGGGTGCTGCGCGAGCTTGTCGGCCACCCATTGCGCTGAATCGTTGGCCGCACAATCACGGAAGAAGATGGCCACCGACTGGCTGCGCCGGTTGCGGCCCAGCATCACCACGCCGGCCGGCTCGCGATAGAGGCGGCTCACGTCCATGCCCAACAGATAGGGCAGGCTCTCCACCAGATCGACTTCGCAGGACGGCGCCTCGCCACCGCCTTCGGCGCGTTTTAGCTGATAACCGAAAGGCGAGGAAAAGCGCTCCACGCCGCAATACAGGGCACGACTTACCTTGTCGAGGCGATAACGCAGCGCAAAGGCGGCGTTCTCGAACAGGAGATCGCCGGAGTTGCCTTCATTGAATTCGGCATCGAGGCTTTCAAGCGTATCTTCGTATTGCTCCAGTGCCTGCACACGGATGAAAGAGCCAGGGCCGTCAAAGTCGGTTGGTTTCCCTTTCAGCCATTCTGTTGAGAACGCGGCTCGCTTGATGCGCGGAACGATGAGCATTTCAAAATTGTGGCTTGCTTCGATACCCAACCACCGCAAGCCAAGTGCCGCCTTTCTGTTCAGCCTCATCAGGGCATGGGCAGTTGTGCCACTGCCAAGGAAGAAATCCGCGACCAAATCACCCTTGCCCGCGGCGTAGGGAAGCAACTCCTGCAATAGCGCAGAAGCTTTGGGATTCTTGAACCTCTGAGCTTCGCCGAAGAGATTGGTCAGATCGTTGGTTCCGGAACGCCCATCGAGTTCAATGACGCTCGGCAGCTTGGCTTCGTATTCGTGGGCATAGACCTTCAATTCGATTAACTTGGTTTCGTCGTCGCCAAAAATGATCCTTCCGTCCGCATGGAGTTTCTTGTAGGTCTCCTCTGGAAATCGGTATCCCATGAGAGGCTGCTTGCATGGCTTCTTAGTCTTTGGGTGAATGATGTCGTAGCGATAACCTTCCTTACCGGGGTTATGGACGCTCTGGCTACCAGTAAACACTCCTCCAATGTCGATGTATTTGTATCGATCAAGCGGCCCCAGAAATACTTTGTTCTGCTTGAACCAATCCTTGTATGCATTTTCAAGTACCGGAGTATCGCCATGCTTATCCAACAACTCTCGGCCTACTTTTACGAGTAGATCCTTGGCATCTGAGTATGGGCTTTTCCATTCGGACTCCAGCACGGAACGGTTGTTAGCAAAGCATTCGACGTACTCGTGCTCGACGGCGACATTGGTCGGGTTGTTGTCGGTCACGTTCTTCCAGACGATGGTACCCAATGCATTGCTTCGACCAAACGTCGACTCCAGCAAGGTCCGCAACTTTGGATACTCGTTTTGGTCGATGCTGGAGAAGAGGACGCCGTCGGGCTGCATCGTCTTCGCGCCCAGACGCAGACGATCCTCCATCATCGCCATCCAGGACGCCGATTGGTAAGAATCCTTGTACGGAAATCCATCGCCACCCGTGTTGTACGGTGGGTCGAGGTAGATGCACTTTACCCGCTCTCGATATTTGTCCTGCAGGGTGTTCAGCGCCTGCCAGTTATCGGAATTGATCGCCACGCCATCGAGCGCATCATCCAGCGACGTAGCCGCCGTCACCGCATCCAGCAGCGACCACTTGAACGCGGCATCGAAGTTTCTGGTGTCGACCGGCAGGGGCAGGTAGTGTTGGCTGGCGGCCGTGGCGAGGTCGCCCGGAATCTTGCGAATGCAGGCCGCTGCCTTGGCGTAATCGCCCAGCCCCAGTTCCGCCCATTCCTTGCGCTGCTGCTTGACGATGAGGGCGATATTCTGCGCCAGCCATTCCGGGCAATGGCGTTCCAGGCGGTCGAGGGTGATGACGTAGCGGGTCTCGAACACGAGCTTCTTCTTTTCCCACAGCGCTTTCTGGAATTCTTCCAGCGCGGCGAGGAACTCGATGATGTGGCCGCCGATGTCGCGCACGATGCGCGCTACTTTCATGGCCCGCTTGGGCAGATCGGTCTGCTGCATGGCGCCGGCCAGCAACTGGTCGACATCCAGCACGTCGGTCTTGATGAAGATGTCGAGATCGTCGCCGAGGGCTTCCTTCAGCCGCTTGTGGATGAAGAAGTCGCTTTGATTGCGCGCCATGAAGCGGCCGAGCCAGCGGCGGATGTCGGCGGCGTTTTCCGCCGTGCCGCCAGCGCCGACTTTCTGCGCCGCTGCGACGATTTCTTCCTTTTGCTTGTCGTTTTGCGCGCCTTTCACGTATTTGAGGCGTAGCCGGATGACTTCTCCATCTTTGGTTGCGGCATCAAGTTCGTAGTGGGCCTTGTCGTTGGGCTTGAGTGCGGCGCGGGTGGCCTGCAGGCTTTCCGGCTCGACGGTGAACAGCAGCCGCTGGCCATTGGCGAGGCGCACGGGAAAGTCGGTAAAGATGTCGCCCGACTTGATGTAGTACATGTCCTCGGTGGCCCAGTGAAACTCGGTGTCTTCGCCGGTGGACTTGACGTAGCGGGCGCCGCCCTTGCCGTAGCGCCGCTCGACGATGAAATCGCCGTCCTGATAGTGCCGGGAGAAAAACTGGTACAGGCGGTTGAGCACTTCGGCCCGGTCCTGCTGCACGGTCTGCTGCAGCCCGAGGGTTTCGGCACAACTGCGGTATTCGGCGACCAGCCCCTTGGCAGCCGGGATGCCCTCGGCCTGGATCAGCAGCGCCTCGCGTTGCTCCTGGGTCATGCCTGGCTTGAGGCCGATATCCTTTTCCAGTTCCTTGAGGCGCAGCTTGTCGCCGGCTTGCGCTTCGTGGTCGATGGATGCGAACGCGGTATCGAGCAGTTCGGCCAACCGGCCACCGCGCAAGGCGCGGGTTTCCTTGTCGACGACGATTTCACCGAGAAAGGCGCGTACCTCGCGGTTGTGTCGGCGAATGATGCGGTAGAGACCGAAATCGAGCGCCTCGGCCTCGTCGAGCTGGAACAGCTCCGTCATCAATTCGACGAAGCGTGTTTCCAGTTGGGCGAATCGGGGTTGCCGCTGGGAGGGAACACTGGTTGTTTTGCTGGATGCAGTCGCCATCGGCGTTCCTGTGGTTGGGGCAAAAAGTCGGCGCTGGCGGGACGGCGCAATGAGCGGCGAAAAAACCGGGGAAAAACAGCGCGGCCATTGTATCCCACAGGTTCGCTACAATCTTGGCACCATGCTTGATCCACGCGCCCAGACCCTGCTCAAGACCCTGATCGAACGCTACATCGTCGAAGGTCAGCCGGTCGGCTCGCGCACGCTGTCGAAATACTCCGGGCTGGAACTGTCGCCGGCCACCATTCGCAATGTGATGGCCGACCTGGAGGAGATGGGTTTCATCACCAGTCCGCACACCTCCGCCGGCCGCGTGCCGACGCCACTGGGTTATCGGCTGTTTGTCGATACCCTGCTGACCGTGCGCCCCCTCGATCCTCGGCATATTTCCGAACTCAAGGACGCGCTGCATCCCGACGTGCCGCGGCGCGTGCTCAGCCAGGCCTCGCAACTGATCTCCGAACTCACGCATTTTGCCGGGGTGGTGATCGCCCCGCGCCGCCAGGCGCCGAAGATCCGCCAGATCGAATTTTTAAGCCTCACCGAGACGCGCATTCTGCTGATCATCGTCACCGCCAGCGGCGAGGTGCAAAACCGGATTCTGCTGACGCAGCGCTCTTACACGCCCTCCGAGCTGGTCGAAGCCGCCAATTACCTGACGCAGAATTTCGCCGGCCTCGACTTCCAGCAGATCCGCCAGCGGCTCACGGAAGAACTCCAGCAGTTGCGCAGCGACATGACCGAACTGATGAACGCCGCCGTCACCGCCGGGGCCGAGGTCACTCAGGAAACCGCCACGCAGTACCTCATCTCGGGGGAGCGCAATCTCCTCAACGTCGATGACCTGTCGACCAACATGGGCCGCCTGCGCCAGCTCTTCGACCTGTTCGAGCAACGCACCGGCCTGATGCAACTGCTCGACCTTTCCAACCGCGCCGAGGGCGTGCATGTCTTCATCGGCGGCGAATCGGGCATCGCGCCGCTGGACGAATGCAGCGTGGTCGCCGCGCCTTACGAAATTGATGGCCCCGACGGCAAAATTGTCGGCACCATCGGCGTCATCGGCCCGACCCGCATGGCCTACGAGCGCGTGATTCCCATCGTCGACATCAGCGCGCGCCTGCTCTCTTCCGCTCTCAGCCCCGGCTGAGTCGCTTTGCGTCGGCCAACTTAAACTCATGCACGTCTGTAACGGGAGAAACCCATGAAACCCTCAGTGGCGCTTGACCTCAAACGCGCTGCCGTGCGTGAGGCTGCCAGCCGTTTTCGCACGGCAAACCCGCGCATTTTTGGGTCGGTGCTGCATGGCGCGGACCGGGACGGCAGCGACCTCGATCTGTTGGTAGACGCGCTGCCCGGTGCGACGTTGTTTGATCTTGGCGGCCTACAAGACGAACTAGAAGCACTACTGGGTGTTCAAGTCGATGTGCTGACCCCTGCTGACCTGCCCGTGAAATTTCGTCAACAGGTGCTGATGGAAGCGCAACCGGTATGAACGCAAACCGACTAGCCGATTACCTCGAGCACATGCGGCAGGCGGCGACCGATGCGTGCAGCTTTGTCGAAGGCTTGAGCAAGGAAGATTTTCTTGCCGACAGGCGCACCCGACAAGCGGTCATCATGAGTCTCATCGTCATCGGCGAGGCCGCCACCAAGGTGATGGATCAGTACGCCGAGTTCGTCGACCAGCACCCGGGAGTTCCGTGGCGCAGCATGCGCGGAATGCGCAACCGCATTGCGCATGGGTATTTCGACATAAACCTTGATGTGGTATGGGACACCGTACAGACTGCCTTGCCGAAATTACTGGAGCGACTGGACGATCTATGAATTCCGGTTTGAAAATCAACCCAACGGCCAATACCGCCATCCTGCTCGTCAACCTCGGCACACCCGAGGCCCCCACCGCACCCGCCTTGCGCCGCTATCTCGGTGAATTTCTCTGGGACCCGCGCGTCGTCGAAATCCCGCGCCCGGTCTGGTGGTTGATCCTCAATGGCATCATTCTCAACACCCGGCCGAAAAAATCCGCCGCAAAATACGCCGCCATCTGGCTACCGGAAGGCTCGCCGCTCAAGGTGCATACCGAACGCCAGGCTAAGCTGCTGAAGGGCCTGCTCGGACAGCGGGGACGCCCCGACCTGACGGTCGATTATGCGATGCGCTATGGCTCGCCTTCGGTCGCCGGCAAGCTGGAAGAACTCACGACCGCGGGCAATTCACGCATCCTCGTCGTGCCGCTCTACCCGCAGTTCGCCGCCTCGACGACGGCCAGCGCAGTGGATGCCGTTTCCGCCTGGATGCGCACCCGGCGCAACCTGCCGGAAATCGCCTTCGTGCGCGATTACCACGACCATCCCGGCTACATCGATGCGCTGGCCGCCAGCGTGCGTGAACACTGGTTGGCACACGGTCGGCCGGACGAAGCCACGCGGCTGGTGATGAGCTTTCACGGCCTGCCGCAGCGCTCGATTAATCTGGGCGACCCCTATTTCGACGAATGTCAGCGCACCGGCCAGTTGCTGCGCGAGCGGCTCGGCTTGTCGGAACAACAGGCCCTCGTCACCTTCCAGTCGCGCTTCGGCCCGGCGCAGTGGCTCCAACCCTATACCCAGCCGACGCTGGAAGAGCTTGCAAAACAGGGGGTCAAGCGCATCGACATCCTCTGCCCCGGCTTTGCCGCCGACTGCGTGGAAACGCTGGAAGAAATTGCGCTGGAATGCAAAGCTGCCTTTATCGGCAACGGCGGCAAGGAATTTCATTACATCCCGTGCCTCAACGAGCGGTCGGACTGGATTGCCGCGCTGGCCGACATCGCCCTGAGCCGACTTTGACCGATCCCCTCCTCGCCCGCAGTCGCGCCGCCGTCTGGCACCCCTGCACCCAGATGAAACAGCACGACAGCGGCGAGTTGCCGCTCTTGTCCATCGTTCGCGGGGAAGGAGCGTGGCTGTATGGCAGCGACGGCCAGCGCTGGCTCGACGGCATCAGTTCCTGGTGGGTCAATCTCTTCGGCCATTGCAACCCGCGCATCAACGCGGCCTTGCGCGACCAGTTGGAGACGCTGGAACACGTTATGCTCGCCGGTTTCACCCATGAACCGGCGGTACAACTGGCCGAACGTCTCGCGGCGCTGACCGGCAATAAGTTGGGCCACTGCTTCTATGCCTCCGATGGCGCTTCGGCCACCGAGATCGCACTCAAGATGTCCTTCCACTACTGGAAGAACAGCGGACGGCCGGAAAAGCAGGAATTCCTCTGTCTCGCCGGCGGCTATCACGGCGAAACCATCGGCGCGCTGGCGGTGACCGACATTCCGATTTTCCGTGATGCCTACGGGCCGCTGCTGCGCGCCGCCACTGTGCTGCCCTCTCCCGATACGCGAAACGCCGCATCTGCAAGCGAAGCTGCGAAAAGCGCCGCCGCCGCGCTGGAGGCACATCTGACCGAACACCATGGCCGCGTCGCCGCCCTGATCATCGAGCCGCTGGTGCAGTGCGCCGCCGGCATGGCCATGCACGACCCCGAATATCTGCGACTGGCCCGTGCGTTGTGCGATCACTATGAGGTGCATCTGATCTGTGACGAGATCGCCGTCGGCTTCGGCCGTACCGGCAGCTTCTTCGCCTTTGAGCAGGCCGCCATCACCCCCGAGTTTCTCTGCCTGTCGAAGGGCATTTCCGGCGGCTATCTGCCGCTCTCCGCCGTGTTGACGACGGACGCCATCTACGCCGCCTTCTACGCCGACGCCACGGCGCGGGGCTTCCTCCACTCGCATTCCTACACCGGCAATCCGCTCGCCTGCCGGGCGGCGCTGGCGAGTCTGGATATCTTTGCAACAGACGATGTGCTTAACGCCAACCTTGCCCGTGCAGAGCGCATCGACGCGCTACTGGCGCCATTGGCCGATCACCCGGACGTCCGCCACTATCGCCGGCGCGGCATGATCTTCGCTTTCGACGTAATCGCCGACGCGGATTTCTCCAGACGCTTCTACCGCGCCGCGCTGGCGCGCGAAGTGCTGCTCCGACCGATCGGCAACACCGTCTATCTGATGCCGCCCTACATCCTCGACGCGGCGGAAACCGCGCAGCTGTGCCGTGCCACGGTCGAGGCGCTCAACGCAGCCCTGCCGGCATGAATATCCAGAAAGAACTGGCAGCGCTGGCCGAGGCCGGTCTGTTGCGCCGTCCCGCCAGCGCCGACTCTTGCTGCGGGCCGGAAATGATCCTCGACGGCCGGCCCCTGCTCGCCTTTGCCAGCAACGACTATCTCGGCCTGGCGGCCGATCCGCGCCTGATCGAAGCCGCCGTCACGGCGG
>Ga0208244_101117_pt1 | contig 16987 bp, 12 predicted proteins | sample SubbioCR12Aug_5A_FD_184828 | JGI IMG/M metagenome (GOLD analysis project Ga0208244, IMG submission 184828) | Serpentinite rock and fluid subsurface biosphere microbial communities from McLaughlin Reserve, California, USA - CR12Aug_5A (SPAdes) | ecosystem: Environmental > Terrestrial > Deep... | reverse complement strand
ATACTTCGTATTCAGAAAGAAGGGAGCGTAAACTATAATTATCCCGTCCGGTTTGGAGATGCGGTAAAGCTCCGTTACTGTATTGTGGAAATTATCAAGATGCTCAAGAATATGAGAGCAGAATATTTCATCGAAAGTGTTCTCCTCAAAAGGGTATGGGAATGTGTTAATATTATGGATCATATTCCCGCCGTAATCAACAATATCGAGATTTATATACCCTTCTTTAATATCTTTTCCGCAGCCGAGGTTCAATTTTTTCATATGTGCAAAATCTATTTTGAAATATTAATAATGATGATGCCAAATTTAAAGAAAACGGGGGAATAATTACGTGGTAAACTTTGTGGAATTGGGAGTTGACGAGGAATATTCAAATCTCAGTAAAAGGTAATAAAGGATTTTTACATACCGAATAAGGGAACACTTGTTTTTAAGCAAAGAACCGGGTGTTCAAGGTGCATAACCAATATGTATGCATAAGGAAGTTTTTACCCCTTGATGATACTTGACTTTAATGATGATATTGACTTATCTTTGCACAAGATAAGTCAATTATATTTACCGGTTATATTTATGGTTATTCATTTTAGGCGCATTTTGTTTTACCTTCTTATAAATTTTTAGGATTTTATTACGATTATAAACACAAGAATAAGAATTACTTATTTGACTAAATAAAGTTTTTGATAATAACAAATAATCTATGAAAATAAATTCACCCATCACTGATCTTGATAGAATAACCGCTACAATTGTTTACGAATTAAAGGAAGTAAACCTATTCCACTATAATAAACTTACATACATTTTTGAGTACTTATACATTAAAAATTTTGGGGTTAGGTTTACCAACGAATACTTTATAAAGTTACCTCATGGACCTGTTATTCACCAATACAAAGATCAGATAAACAAACTACATCTAAAAGGATATATTGATACTGACTCTGATAAATTAAATGAAAAAAGAAAATTATCGGACGATAAAACATCTAAAGTCTTAATTAAAAGAAATGATCGAACTGAAGAAATAATAGTAACCAATCCGATCGTTTATGGATTCCTTAAAAAAGTCATTATAAAATATGCAAATCTTTCAGTAAACGAGATTGAAAGATTAGTTTATCAAACTTCTCCTGTTAAAAGTTATTTATCAAAATTGAGTATGGGTTTTAAAAAGGAATCTGGAAGTTATTTGTTGAAAGATTGTATTAAAATTACGAATTACAAGAATGAGATTAGCGCTGGAAGGAAAAAAGCTTTAGAGCATATATCAAAATATCCTAACGTTAATGTCGATCAATACAAAATATTTAATCAAGAATTTGCACCATTAAGTAATTTGCGACCCGCATGGGATTGTTAGGGGAAAAACTTCTCGAAAAAATTCCACCAAAACAGAGAGAGGTTTGGTTTGTTAGCGACGATGAAATTAAACTGAACCCGGATAATAGGGTGGATAAAAAAAGGAGACCCGTTTTAATTGTTTCCGCACCATCTTTACTTGCCAATAAAGATTTTCCCTTACTAAATGTTGTCCCTCTTAGTACACAAGGAGTTGAGGATAAGTTGTGTTATCCTATTGCAAGAGCTTATGAAGAGACGGCAGCCGGATTCAAACCCGATAAAAATTCAAAAGCAATTCTCCCTTATTATCAACCCATTGATAAAAAGTTTTTTAAAGAAAGATGCGGAACTAATGACGAGATTACTTATAACGCAATTTCACATTTGCTGGCATCCGAAGTTGTCGGCTGTATTGACTATGATTTAAGTATAGATTAATTCAAACATCTATAAAGCCCATTGGACTTATTTTTTACCCCTTATTAAATAAACTTCCATCCGCTTAAATCATTCTCATAATAGAAATATATTTCATCATTATTCAAACGCCAGCTATTATTTCTCAGTATCACTATTCCGCCAAACAGTTTCTTCCCTTTTTTGTTTTCTTCATTAATGTATTTAGCCAATCCTTCAGCTTTTTCTTTTGCTGTTTCCGTAGTTATGCCTGCTTTAGTATCAAAAAGTCCTATTCTTCCATCCTTATACTTTACAATCCAATCCACATAGAAAGGTAATTCTAAATCATTCTTTTTATAAGGCACAGCAAAATAAACTCCGCTTCTGTACTTTCCGCAGCCGGGGTTCAATTTTTTCATAAGTGCAAATTCTATTTTGAAAAATTAATAATGATGATGACAAATTTAAAGAATTAATCTTTAATGTTATTGCTACGTACTTGGACAAGTATAATAGAGAAAATCATATGCTAATAAAGTTTGCATTTTTTTACCACATATTTAGCATACTATTTTAGAGATTAATTTTTCTATGTAATTACTGCTACCAACCTGTAATACATTATATTCTTCTGCTTCATCACTTTTCATAAAGTGTGCAATTTGATGCAAAGGTGTAACAGAAAGTATAAATGAATTGAGAATTAGTTTATCATTGGTTAAATCTAATTCTTTTATCTTATTCGCAAGCTGAATTTTATCACTTTGAAATCCATCCGCCTCATTTCTTAAACCGTGAGGATCAATGAACGTTAAGTACTGGTTCGCACCTTGTTTAATCCATAAAATAAAATCAGGATAAAAACCACCGGAAGATTCAAAGTAGAAGCCAAAACCTTTCCTGCTTTGATTCCGTAATAAATACAATTCCTTATCTTCAAAAAATTCTGTGTTTCTCGCAATATATGCTCTTAAATCTTGAATAAAAATTCTTTCTCCTGTATTCAGTCCTTTAGGTCTTATTGAAGTAATTATTTTTCTTCTATTTATCGTAAGTGTTTGATTATTCTCATCATCTAACAACGGTTGATATAAATGTTCATCAAACCAAGTGTTTTTAATAACGGTACTGTTTTTAAGATTAACCGGGTAAGCCGGTTCAGTGCTGTTTATGATTTCTTCAATATCATTTAGTATTTGTTCTATATTATTCAAGGAATTGCCTTCCTCATCAGTTTCAATTAATTCTACTGTATAATCTATTCCAGTTAAATTAGGGTGCCCACTATTTAATGGTACAGCCTCTAAATAGTTGCCCTCATACGTGTTTAACTTTCGATTATAAAATAGCATTATATATTGTTCAAAAATTAACAGAACAATTTTATTTACTTTTTTAATGTCATTATAATTTTTAACGGAAATCACATCATCAGTGTATAGTTCTAAATTTATTTCATTCAGTAGTTCCGGTAATTCGGCTTTTTCGATCCTTAGATTATTAAATCTTTTTTCTCTTTTAAGTTTTAATAGACTTAAATAAATATCGTCCCATTTAATGTATTTTGTGATTGAATCCTCAATTGCAGTGGTTTTTAATCTATCTGGATTATCTGTGTATTGTCCATCTGCAGTTACTAATAGCTTTTTAGTACTTATATCTATAATAACTTTTACATTTTTATTTACGTCAAGTATTACTTCTTCTGTTTGATTAAATGGAGCAATGTTCTCTTGCTTTTTTAGACTAAATAACCCAAGGCTATCTAAGTTTTCTTTGGGGACAATCTTAAATATTTTCTCACTCTTTCTAACTTTAACGCCTTCTTGATTCAAGTCATCTCTGAACTTTTTCATATAATCAGCATTTAAACCGAATATATTGAGCGTTTCTACTATGTCAATTTTATGATACTCGTTTCTTTCACTTCTTTTTAGCGAATGGTTTTTACCTCTTAAACGGACGCCCCTCCCGAATAACTGTATTATCTGTGCCCCTTCCGCACGCCCAAAATTGATTAATCCTATTGATGATACTCTATAACTGTTCCATCCTTCAATAAATTTCCTTGCACCGATCAACAAATTTATTGGTTTTTCTTTATTAGCAGATATTGCATCAAATAATGGCTCGGTCAACTTATCATGTTCAAAAGTAAATTCACTTTCAAGGCTCGTCTTAAAAGTTGATACATCTCCAATATTAATTAATCCAAAATAATGTTCACTTCCTTTTATCCTTAAAGCAATTTCGCCATCCGCTTTTGTAATTACTAATAGTTCTAATTCATTTGGTAATTCAGCATTAAAAACTTCCTTTATAATATATCTATAAACATTTTCCCCATCACTCAATCGCTCTTTAAAATAAATCAGTTTTGAATAATAATCTTCATTATAGAGCCCTTCATTCGCAAAAATATTTTGAATATATCTTTTGTATTTGGCAGCATTATCGAGAAAATCTTTAACAAACTCCAATAATATTTTTACATCGCTCACTGTTACAGTATTATCTTCTTTTTCACTTCTACTGGTTGCTTTTGGATTAACTGTATGCCCAATAAAAATTAGGAGCGGATTTTCGATGTTATATTCCCCAATGTCAATCTTGTTATTTTTATAAAACAAAATCTGCTGAGCAAACAGTAGTAAATTTATTAGAAGATAATTTCGTTTCCCCTCATTATTTTCAATATATCTGTTATCACTTATATTATGAATCCAGTAGTCTTTCCCATAACCGTCTCTGTGAAATTTACCGTATGAATAATCAAATATTATGTTTTTTGCATATTCATCTTGAAGCGAACCGCTTATTTGTCCAAACGTTGCGCTGTATTCAAAAGTGAAACCATTAAATCCGATTTTCTCCCTCAAAAATCTCCAGACACTTTCATCTTCACCCGATGAACCTTTATGTCCTTCATCAACAAAAAGAGCATTCCCTTGTTCAAATTCATCGACACCAATGGTTACCCCCTCGCCTTTCTTTGATTCCCTTATTTTATGAATATCTATTACTTTTACCTGGTCACCCATTTTATTATTTAAATAATAATCAGCTTCTATAGAATCAGTGGTCAAATCTTCCAAATGTTGTTTGCTCATCATTTCGCTGGGTGTAAGCAAGATATAATTATTAACATTTTTTCTATGATAATCGCTGTAATGTTTGTATTGTAGTATATTGAAATGTAGTATAAAAGTTTTACCGGAGCCTGTTGCATTCCAGTATGACAGCTTGTTTAGTTCCTCGATTTGATAATGTTGTAAGTTTAATCGTCTTGTGCTATTAAAACTATACAAATATTGATTCAGCTTTTCACAAAATTCATATTTATCATCAAAATAATTATCTAAATAATACTCGGTAAATATTAGTGAGAAATATTGGAAATACTTTAAACTTATTTTCCTTTCCCGGCTTCTATTAATTACTGCAAGGTGCTTAATAATATTATCTTCATAATCTTTTAGCTTAAGCAGACTAAACTTCAAAGTCTCACGGCTAAGCATCTGATAAAATATAGAGCTCTCAGCAATATCGTAACCAAGTTCATAATCCTTAAACTTATTTCTCAAATCCTCAAAGCTTGAGAACCCAAATTGCTCTAATAAATAATGGAATAAAACTGTTTTCTTTGTTAGCATCTGTTATTCTTTATTCCTTAATTTCTTTACCTCTTTTAACATTTTTTTATCTTCAGAATTTACACGCCTTTTCAATTTCTGAATATCTTCTTCCGCCGGAAGGTTTTCTGGTTTAATTCCTCTTTCCACTAATAATTTTCTCACCCCTTCATTATTCTTAATATGTTCTTCTGCTATTATTTCTTCACCACGTAATTTTTCATCTTTCCTAACATTAAAAACTGTAATCTCATTTGCAAAATCTTTTGCTTTAATAGTTATCGTAGGTAAAAAGTCAGCAAGTGCTCTATTACACGGCACACCCAATCTGTCTTTCATATCTCTTGTAGTATGTCCGCCAAATAATGCTTTGTCGCCCTTGCTTCTTATTATACTAAAACTCTGTTCAGTTCCATCTCTATCATAGATTACTTCAGACAACTCCTTTTCCGACAAACTTAGCTTTTCTCTTGCCTGCAATCTTTCCCAATTCGATATTCTTTCTTGAAGTATTTCCTGTTTTCTTGTCTGCACAGCAAAATAATTCATTGCAAATGCTATTTCTTCTTTTCTTGGATCACCGTTTTGTGCAATTAAATAGCAAGCATATCTCGTTAGCATATAATCATCTATATTTCGCTTAGTCCCTGAACCAATATCTACCATTTTGCTGGCGTCAGCAAAATGGTCTAATTCCTTTTGCCCAGCGTTTTTACAAGCAATTTTTGCTCTATCAATTGCTTGTTCAAAATTCCGCCACTGGGTATAACCAAGCAGTTTTTGCAAATCTCTTGCAAACCAAAACTCCACCCCGTCAATTTCATTGGCATAAGCTTCAAAATTGTTTGAAAGAGATTTTATAGTTTCTAATTTCATAAATACCTCAATTAGCTTTATAATCAACTATTCTAATTTCTCGAATAGTTCAAATATTTTCTTCAATTCAGTTATTCGAATTTTTCGAATAACTCAAATTATTTTTTATCTGCGTAAATCCGTTTTTATCCGTGTCATCAGTGTTCTATTGCTTCTTATTTCACATCCTCAAACATCAATCTCTTAAATTCCGCTTCCGTACTTTCAGCGCCAAATCCGTTATCTGCATTGCAGTACATCTTTGCGTTTTCATCATAATAGGTTAGTGCCTTTATCCAGTCCCTTTCCTCATCTAAACGTAAAGCTTCGTCAAACTTGCGCCAGACAACAAAATAATTCTGCTGCCTCTTTGTGCCCGTAATTATTCTATAAGTTCTGCCGTTATGTTCTTCTGTTTTTATTTTATTCAGGTCAATTCCGAGCAAAAAGTTGAAGGTGGTTACCAAATCCACAGTCTGAAGCTTTCTTTCATTCTGCTGTAGTATCTCCATTTTATAATTAAAAGGATCTGCAAACCTATCCACCAGCATAATTGAAGCGCTGTTTTCCGCACCTTCTCTAAATCTATATTTTATTCTGTCTTCAAACTCCAATTCAATTTCTTGTTCATCAAAAACTATGTTGTTTAAGCAATCCTCGTATTGCTCAAGTTTTTGATATTGTAATATTGTACTATAACCGTCCAATTTGCCTCTATCTTTTGGCTTGCCTTCTTTCCATTCGGCGGCATACATTATTTTCTTTAATCTTTTTAATAATACACTTTCAAAATACTCTCCCATTTCCATTAAAATAAATTTTCTGTTTCCATTATCTTCTTTATTTAATTTTATTATGGCGTGCCCGGTTGTACCGCTGCCGGCGAAGTAATCGAGAACAATTTCATTTTCTCCTGCATTAGAAACTTTTAGGCAATCTTTAACTGCATATACAGATTTGGGGAAAGAAAATAGTTGTGATTGCCCTAAAATATTTTTTAATAATGAAGTACCATAAGATGTAGCATTATAAAGTTTATTTTCCCAAATTGTCTTTGGCAATACTCCCTGTTCATCTAATCTAAATTTAATATCTATAGCATAATTGTTATTTCTATTTATTCTAACTCGTACTTCATTCATTTTTTTTGTTAATGTATCAACACCTAATCTCCACGAATACTCAACACCATTACTTTGTGGATATATAATTTCTTCATCTTCATTTGGATTATCTTTAACTAACCAATTTCTATCCATAGCGTCCCATTCCATAATGGGTATACGTATTTTATTTTTCGATGCGTATAAAGGATAATATAATTTTGGCCTTGCTGTTCTAAAATCATTAGCGCCGCCTGCTCTTAAAAAAGAACGCCATTGGTATTTACCTAATTCATCAATTTCTGGATATTGAGCTTCTTGTAACTCAGTTCTTTCTAAATTGCCTATTTTTGCATTTATAGTTTTGCCAATAATAACTGCAAATTCATTAGATATTGATACACCTTGCACTGTTGATCTACCAGAAGGATTATTTTTAATACTAATTAAGCCCAAAATATTTTCATCAGTATAGATTTCTTCAATAAGCGCTCTTAATCTATGCAATTCAATATGATCTATGGTAATACAAATAATTCCATCTTCCTTAGTCAAATAATTGCTCTTTCTGAGTCTATTTTCTACGAAAGTAATCCAAGTAGAATGCTTATATGAATTTTTGTAAATTATCTCACTTGAAGAAGTATTATAAGGCGGATCTAAGTATATGGTTTTAATCTTTTTATAATACTTACCTATGAAATTATTTAGTCCTTGCCAATTCTCTGAATTTATCAGCAGCCCGTTACTCTTTTTATCAATTCCTTCAATATAATTTAGCAGCTTAAATTTTAATTCATCTTCAAAAAACTTCGTATCAATAACCAATCCTTTATTAATTACTATTTCTTCTTTAGTTATTTCAGCATTTTCAATAAATCCCAAATCCACACATTCGTTTAACTGCCTTTTCTCAGTATCATTAATTATTGCTTCAACAACCTCATCGTAAACCTCTTCCGGTATTATATCCATAGTCATTACATATTCGCTTTGCACAACAAACTTTTTCTTTTCAAAAAGCCTACGCTGGAAGTTTTCAAGCTCGCTTAAGAAATTTATTATTGTATATGCAGCTTCCCGTATTACTCCGGCTTTAACAACATTTAATTTTATCGCTTCCTGCACATCCTCTTCACGCCAATTTGGGTCAAGAAAATTTATTGAGAGAATTTCATTCTTGAGGAAATAATCAAGTTCTCTTGTTAAAAACTTCTTAAGGTCTTTATGAATAAAGTAATCAAACTTATTTAATGAAGTATAGCGGTTTAAGTGGTAGTAAAATACTTTCTGCTTTTTGTTATTTACTTCACGTTCTTTATTGAAGAATAAAATTAGCTGCGGGTTATTTGTTTGCTTGATTTTACCTTCTAAAGCAATAATTAATTGTTCGTTAACTCCTTTATTATCTGTCTTTACAGATTGCTTACTTCCCCAATTTTGTTTTTCTTCTTCCGTTGGTACTTTGTAATAAAAATAAGTGATTAACTTTTTATTCGCTTCATTCCATTCATAAAAATCTTCTGTAGGAATAAATAACCTTCCTTTTTGGTTCTGGTTATTATTAACACTCGTTTCAACATCTTTAATCCTAAACTCAACGGTAACTTTGTTTTCACCTTCTTCACCATTGGTAAAAATATAATTCTTAAAATTCTCTCCCGTTTTTATATAATACTGGTCGTAATTAGCCCAATAAAGTTTTACCTCCTCGCCGTCGTAAGGTATCATATAAGTTTTATCACCTGCACGCGGCTTTGTTACAAAATCGCCTTCCTCGTAATACCTTTCAAAAAATCTGTAAAGCTCATTATAAACATCAGTCTCAAGTTCTTCAGATATTCTTGCATTATCTAATTTTTCTTTTAATAAAGAATAACTGCCGTATTTTTCTTTAAACAATTCTATCTGTCCAAACTGGTCTACTTTATTATCAAAGTCATCACCATAGCTTGTTTTTAATTCGGTTGTAACAGTTTCCAGGTCTCTTTTAACATCTGCAGAAGCTCTATCGGCAAGTTTCTTTTTAACTTCTTCCAGTTTTTCCGGCAGTACTTTATTAATAAATTCTTCAACATCACGGCTTCTTAATTTAAGTATCCGGTAAATACCAAAGTCTAAATCGGTATTGTTCAACTGGAAAAGCTCTTTTAATAATTCAATAAAATTTTCTTTTGGATTTTGTGGCATGGTCTCGCAAATTCTTATTATTATTCATCTAAATTTACTATAAATTTGAAAAAATGACTAAACAATTATGTTCTTTTAGTTATCCTCTGAAAACTGTTTTGTAGTCTTATATTAAAATCATTAATACTCTTGGATGTAAAAGCACTCATTTTTTCCACTTGCATCATTCGGGACAAATATTTATTTTTTCACCGTCTATAATTAAATATGGAGTTGTAAAAGGCACAGATAAGCATTTATTTAACTTCCTTCATTTTTTTTTGATTCTTGACCGTTACTTCAGGTCAAAGCCGTCAACAAGGGATATTCAAATATTCCTGCTGAACATTGTAACATTTTTTTAGCGGGTAAAATGATTAATCTAAACGAAAGCTTTTTAAGAGAAAGAAATACTTTAATTCCACTAACCGAAAATCTCATTATAAGAGATGATTCAATTCTACGCCCAAATTATACTTTAACAGACACATGTTATATTATAACATGCCCGTGTAACGTCATTACATCTTTTTGTAACACCATAACGGCAACGTGTAACGCTATTACAACACCGTGTAATATTATTACGGGTATTTGTAACATTATTGCAAGACTATGTAACGTTATTACAATGCCGTGTTATGCTTTACATAGCGGTAATTATGTTATTATTTGGGATAATTATTAGTTGATTTTAGATCGGTAACCGGAATAAAAAGTTCATTTTTCGAATAAAAACAGCTTTTTTCTTAAATCCTGCTGTCAACAAAAATTACATTAACCATTTGAAAGGAAGAAAAAAATGGCGTACAATCAAAACGTCAAAATTCGCCCGGCAGAGTTAGATCAAGACCTAACCGCATTGAATGCAATGAAGGGATTCGGGGATTACAAACCGGCAAACGAATCATATTCGATGGATAAATTGGATGGCTTTTATCAAGCAATGATGAGTGCCCGTGAAACCGAAGACCAAAAAGAAGGGGAATTCAAAGCCGCAAGGGATACAAGGGTGCAAAAAGAGTGGGAATTCCACAATGCAATCCTTGGAGCAAAAGAACAGGTTAAAGCACAGTACGGAGTAAGTTCCGATCAGATTCAGGCTATGGGCTTGAAGAAGAAATCGGAATACAATCCCAAAAAGAAAAGGAAGACACAAACTTAGTTTAATGAAAATAAACTAGTATCGTGTCAATTGACTTTCCCGGATGTTTATTATGGGCATCCGGGGTTGTATTCCTTTTATTTTTCATTTGAAACAAATCATAAAATAATCGAGAAAACATACCGTTTTATTTCATTTAATCATCTGCTATTCCGTAAATTTCAAGTAAAAATTTTACCATTTTTAGGAGATTATTAATGTCTATTATATTAAACGGTTCCGGGCTAACAGTAGAAAAATTAGTCCGCATAGCCAGATACAATGAAAAAGTTGAATTACATCCCGAAGCAATTGAAAGAATTAAAGTATGCCGCGCAATGCTCGAAGAGAAAGTAAAAGCACACGAAATTATGTACGGTGTGAATACCGGTATAGGAGAATTCTCTGAAGTTGTCTTAAATGACGATCAGGTAAAGGAATTTCAAAAGTACTTAATCTATAATCACGCTGCAGGGATAGGGGAACCGGCTCCGATAGAGTATGTAAGAGGTGCAATGGCTGCACGAATTAATGTTCATGCACACGGAAATTCCGGCTGCCGCCCTGAAATAACTTTTACACTTGTTGAAATGCTTAATAAAGGGGTAACGCCTGTTGTATGTCAAAAAGGTTCCGTGGGGGCGTGCGGTGACCTGGCTCCAATGTCTCAAATAGCACTTTTAATGATGGGAGAAGGGGAAGCGTATTATAAAGGCGAAAAACTACCGGGTAAAGTTGCATTGGAAAAAGCCGGAATACCTATCCCCGGTTTACATGCACGCGACGGACTTGCCACAATAAACGGGTCGAACCTGCTTACTGCAATGGCAGCAATTCATCTGTATGATGCAAACCGCTGGCTAAAACAAGCTGAAATTGCATGTGCAATGAGTCTTGAAGCTCTCCTCGCAAACTTGAAACCTTACGACGAACGTCTTCATATTTTAAGAGGCTTCAAGGGAGCGGTAAGAAGTGCAAGGGCAATATCTAAATGTATAAAGGGAAGCGATCTTCAAACCGGTAAAATGAAGACTAAAGTTCAAGACGCTTATTCGATGCGCTCAAGTCCACAAGTAATAGGTGCTGCTCATGATGCAATTGCTTATGCAAAAGAACAGGTAGAAATAGAATTGAATGGTGTAGGGGATAATCCAATATTTCTTCCTGAATATAAATTAACATTGACAGGTGCTAATTTTCAAGGCTCTCCGGTTTCATTACCTATGGATATGGTTGGGGCTGCTGTTACAATGGTCAGCGTACTTTCCGAAAGAAGGTTAAATAGATTGCTTAATCCCGCATTAAGCGTAGGTTTACCTGCCTTTTTAACAAAAGGAGCCGGGATGTTCTCGGGATTGATGTTGAGTCAATATACTGCAGATAGTTTGATTGTTGAACAAAGAATCCTTTCTACTCCTGCTTCTATTCAATCGATTCCTGCTGCTGCCGATCAGGAAGATTTTGTTTCGATGGGAATGAATACTTCAATTAAAAACGGACAGATAATTGATAATGCTTACGGTGTTCTCGGTATCGAGTTCATTGCAGCAGCACAGGCATTAGACTTCAGAGATTTTACACCCGGTACAGGCGTTCAAACGGCAAAAAATGTTGTTAGGAAGTATATCGAACACCTTGATATAGACCGACCTTTATATCCTGATCATACCAGGATGAAAGAAGTAGTTAAATCTTGCGAAATACTTGAAGAAGTTGAAAAGGGAGTCGGCAGTTTAGAATAAGCAGAAAATTTTAAGATGACTTACTTGATTAAAAGTCGAGTAAGTCATCTCTCATTAATAAAAGAATAGAACTTTGGGGAACGATTAAAAGTTTTTCTTTCTGAAACTCGATCTCAAAAGCATCTTTTTTTAAGAAGATTGCCAAATCCCCCTCTTTTGCCTGAAGCGGAATATACTTTACAGGCTCTTTCTTCTCTTTCCACGGTTCATCTTCCGATTGTGAAGCTATGGGATAACCGGGACCGGTTTTCATAACGTAGCCGCTTTGAATTTTCTCTTTTTCCTGCACACCGGGAGGAAGATAAAGCCCGCTGTCGGTTTTTTGATTTCCTTCTTCAGGTCTAATTAAAACTCTATCACCGACTACTACTAACTTGTGGATATTCTTGATAATCGAAACCATTAAAAACTTTCATTAATTTATGCTCAAAAATAGGAATAGTAAAATAGAATTAAAACAGAAAAGGGAAAATTAGTTCGTGCTGATTTCGTGGAAACCATATGAAAGCAAGAAGCTAGACGCGAGAAGTTGTAATGGGACGCTGATGGCAAAGCCTCCGAAGGAGTCCGTTGGACATACCCTTGGTATTTTTATGATAAGTTATGATCAATTATGATTAATCAGCGGAAATCATAAGCCATCATAATAATCTGCGTACAATTGAAGCAAGAGGCAAGAGGTTTGTTAGATGAAAGTTTTCTCGATACTTCCCCGGTTAATTGTGACACTCGAAAACCGCAACTCATCAGCGGAAATCATAAACCATCATAATAATCTGCGTACAATTGAAGCAAGAGGCGAGAAGTTTGTTAGATGAAGGTTTTCTCGATACATTCCGACTTCGTCGGGACACTCGAAAACCGCTAAGCGTTAATAAAATCATTTGTAGAAGTGAAATTTTGAAATAGTAGCGGTGTTCGAGTTCGGAGTAGATCGGATTTCGTTATCGAGAACACTGAAAATATAATATTTGAAAACCGCAACACATCAGCGGAAATCATAAGCCATCATAATAATCTGCGTACAATTGAAGCGAGAGGCAAGAGGTTTGTTAGATGAAGGTTTTCTCGATACTTTTTACCCCGACTCCGTCGGAGTAAAACACTCGAAAACCGCTAAGCGTTAATAAAATCATTTGTAGAAGTGAAATTTTGAAATAGTAGCGGTGTTCGAGTTCGGAGTAGATCGGATTTCGTTATCGAGAACACTGAAAATATAATATTTGAAAACCGCAACACATCAGCGTAAATCTTAAACCATCATAATAATCAGCGTACAATTATTGGAGAAAGTGATAACCTTCAAGGTTAGACTATATTAAAACACAGCCAACCTTCGAGGTTAGATACGTCCGTTTGATTGGCAAAGCCATCCTTTGGAAAATCGGACGGAAATATTATAATTAAAATTGTCTTGTTGTCATCTTAGTGAAAGAAATAAGATTAAACTAAATGGCTAATAAAAGCAACACCATTTTTCTCATTGTATTTTTCCTTCTTATCTTAACATTTTTCCGCGGTAAACTAAACCCCTTGCTCCTTTAAATCCTGTAATAAAAACATCATCTCCTTTAATCCATACCGATTGCAATACGTCTCCACCGGGTTTTTTAAAGAACTGATCATATCTATGCCAACTCCTTCCATTCCAGTGTACTATTAATCCAAAATGACCGACAAAAAAGATATTTTTCGAGGAATTTCCACGAATCTTTTCTAAGTATGTATTATCAAACGGAGCTGCATAAAGCTTTTTCCACACAGAATCTTTTCCCCAAAATTCTCCACTACCCGATGATATATAACCGAGCGTGTCATTTAACACATAAACTGTGCTTACTACTCCCCCGGGCTCAACTGATGTGGAAGTCCTTTCAAAAATCTTTATCATTTCTTTCCCGTTCCAATGCAGTAGTACCCCCATTCCCGTACTGCTATTCCCACCGGCAAAATATACATTGGAACTTGAACTTCCCCAGACATCGTATAGCATCATTGTTGTTCCGCTGTTAATTTGTGTCCACTTCAAACCGTTATAATGGACTATCAAACCATTATAACCAACTGCCCATAATTCTTTAGAAGACATGCCCCATACGGCTGTAAGTTCGTTGTTTAAATAGGTTGAAAAAACATTTATTAAATTCCATTTTACACCGTTAAAATGAACTAAAGCCGGACCATTAGATCGTCCAGCAATCCAAATATCATCTGAGGAAAATCCAATAATTCCGTGTGCATTGCCAAAGTTTGGAATAAGTGGTAATATATTCCATTTTGTTCCATCCCATCTTGCTAGTTGAGTCCCCCCTGTATCAGCATAAAATGTACCCACAATGTATACATCATCATAATTTGACCCCCAAATAGCTTCTGGATAAGTGCCAAATTCACCCACCGTGTCAATTTCCCAAACAATATTATGGGAAGTAGTATCAACCGGCGCTGGTATATGCGGCGGTGAAACAGGGTCTTTTTTACAAGAAAAAAAAGTTAGACTAATAAATAGCATAAGATAAAACAAATTTTTCATCACTACTGTCCGGTTGTTTTGCATATAAGTCGCCATAAGTCATTTAAATATAATAATTAACTGTTAATTTTCATTATTGTCGATTTGAAAATAAAATTGGTGTTACAAAATAAAATATTGGAGCATTGAAGTGAATCAAGGTCAAACCCTATTTTCTCAAATTATAATTTACATTCCAAAGGTTAGATACAAGTTTGATCGATTCAAGGGTTTTCTCGATACTTCCCGGTTAATTGTGACACTCGAAAACCGCAACACATCAGTGGAAATCATAAGCCATCATAATAATCAGCGTACAATTATTGGAGAAAGTGATAATCTTCGAGGTTAGACTATAATTAACACAGCCAACCTCGAAGGTTAGATTTTGAATTTTCATAAATATCATCTCCTTCATCTCCTACCAATTGATAATACAGCCATGTTACTGCTTTGACCAACGATTACAATTATATTATTAAATATTGCTGTACCGTAATAGTTGCCTGGAATCCCAACAACATCAATAAAACTTTTCCAACTTGAACCATTAAAATGAAGCAGTTCTCCTGCACCACCTGTAGCAACGATATCGTTTATTTTCTGACCTCTGATCCTGTTCGTAGAGTATGTAGTAATTAAGAATATGTCGTTTTTCCATCCCTTTTCATCTAAATAGTGTTTTTGATATATGCCACTTCCGGATATGTAGTAATTTTTGTTACTTATAAACCATAAAGACCTCAACGGCCAATTGGCGTTCTCCGAACTTACTTTTTCAATAGAATTGTTTTTTTTTATCTGTAACAAGATATTACCATGACCAGCTAAAATATTCCCACCGACAGCCAAAATTTCCCATTCGTTAGTTTTGGGGTTATAGTCTCCCCAAATATCGTTTATGTTTAATGTTGTTCCGCTTGCCAACTTTTTCCAGTTTACTCCATTGTAGTGTGCGATAAAGCCATTACCACTTACAACATAGTAATCATCTTTAGATAAACCCCATATTTTATTTGCAGAACCATTTAATTGATTAATTAAAGAGCAATCATTAATGAATTCTATTCCATTGAAGTGGGTTATACTTCCATCTATGTGAGCAAATAATATATTATCTGCTGAAAAACCAAAAAGTGTCTTAATTGGTGGATAATCTACTCCACCACAAGAATTTGTCCTTATCCTTTTAAAATCCCAGCTATTTCCATCCCAGTGAACCGCATTATATTTTGTGTAGCCAAGCGAGCTTGTATCGTCTTTTCTCCATATATCTCCAACCGCCCAAATGTTGTTCTCATTTATTATCGCTACATCATAAAGTACGCTGCTTCCTATCTCTCCGCCAAAAGTAATCATCTCAAATGTGAAGCTGCTGCTTGTTGTATCCATTGTCAGTACAGTAATTTCGTTGCTTGTTACTACCTGCTGGCTGTCAACTTTAGGGTACCATATCCCCGATACCTGGTACCGGTATGTTTGGCTCGGGTAGAGTGAATCAATGTATAATAGTGTGTCTTTGGTAGTTACATTTATGTTCTGAGTAATTGAATCACCATTTGGTTTGTATTGCTTAAGTAACAACTCTGCCGGTAATTGTAAATCTTTGGTAGAAAGTAAAATCCACGTCTCAGTACAGTGGGCATCGTCAAGTTCTAAAATAAGAGTAGGTTTAACTACCGGAGGTGGAGGTGGAGGCGGTTGAGGTGGCTCCGGTGGTTCAGTAGGCTTGTTGCAACTTTGTAAAAACAATGCAGCGAGAAGAAAAACCGCCAATAAAAATTTATAATACGGTGAAAAACGTTTGTAATATGTAGATGATAAAATAGATAACATAAAGACACACGAACTCAAATAAATGTTCCTGCAAATATAAAAAGAAATTGTAATTTTTCTTTCGATGCGAAAAGTTTAAATGGGACGCTGATTTATTATGATCGTCAGCGGAAATAAGTGATAACCTTCGAGGTTAGATAGGAGTTTGTGTAATGCTTCAAGGGGAAAGATACTGGTGTAAAAAAAATAAACAGATAAAATGAATAAAAATCAAGCTGCATTTTTGTTATCCCTCCAATACTGAT
>Ga0208244_101116_pt1 | contig 16997 bp, 19 predicted proteins | sample SubbioCR12Aug_5A_FD_184828 | JGI IMG/M metagenome (GOLD analysis project Ga0208244, IMG submission 184828) | Serpentinite rock and fluid subsurface biosphere microbial communities from McLaughlin Reserve, California, USA - CR12Aug_5A (SPAdes) | ecosystem: Environmental > Terrestrial > Deep... | reverse complement strand
GCCGGGAAGCCTGCGCTCATCGGGCGCTTCTCATCTTCGGGGACAAGGATGGGGCCGAGCAGATCGTTGATCTGCGCCTTCAAACCGTCGAATACCCGTTTTGTCGGCGTGACGATGTAGAAATCGGTGATGTGATCCTGTTCCTCCAGTGCCGCCAACCATTCCTTTGCTGCGGCCGGATCGAACAGGATGCTGGCCTTATGCTCTTCCGGGACGATGAAGGGGCACAGGTCTTTCACCAGCGTCTGCGGCAGGCCATCGATCAGCGCCACCACCTGCTTTTTCTTCGCGGACGTGTCGAGCGCGACAGGATCGACAAAACCGATACGAGTAAAACTGCGCGCCTTCTCCCGCTCGACCGTCTTGCCGGTGAGATACTCGCCTGACAGCGCCGAGCCGTCATCGCGCCGGCCCAGGATGGTGTACTTGCTGCGCGGCCATGTCACCGAGCGGCAGATGCCTTGGGCTTCCCACTCCGCGTCACCGGGTTGCAGGCCCCGATCGCTCAGGGTGGCCGATTCCTCCGCAGACACCTCGTTGTTGGTCACCAAAATGCAGCGGCGCTGGCCATCATCGGCGGCGTTAAGCAGGTTGACTGCATTCAGCGTGGTGCCGCTGCCGGCAAAGAAATCGATGATCAGTGCGGCTGGCCGGTCACGCACGGCGGCAGCCACAGCGTCGCGGGTAGCGTAGAGGGATTTAGGGAAGGAGAATTTTCTTCCCTCACCAAAAATTGTCTTTAGAACGTCAGCACCATACGCGCCTGCATCGTGGGTGCTTCGATGCCAGACAGTTTTGACCTGCCTGTCTCGCTCTTCCGCATATTCGACACTAACGACGTTGCGTATCTTATCGAACTCAACAATCCGGATCGCACCACTCTCGATTTGCAGTTGAAGTTTGCGGCTGAGATAAGAAATACCCCATGTTTTTCTGGTCGAGTCAAAGCCGCCGAGACTGACGTAGCCTTTCCCGATCAAGGCACGCAATGATTCTGGACCAACGCCCCAGTTCCCGAGACTTCCATCCATACGGATAGGCCAAGCTGCAGCATAACCGTCTATTTCCGCATCTAAATCGGGGACTTGATCCGAAGGTAGGAAATCGCCTGCGCCAACAATCGCATGCCGCTCTTTGTCAATCAGCACCGGGAAAAACATCTTGTGCCGATCTTGGCGTCGCGCATTGGTGCCAGATCGGAGTAGCCCTTTCCAGCGCGGAGCCGTACTGGCATTTGGTGTAATAGGCGAAAGCAAATCATCGCCCAAACTGTTCACAAACGCTTGGTTGCCAAAGCAGAAAAGGGCGTACTCCTCTACTCGTGAAAAACGCCCTTGAGTCACACCCTTGGGGTTAATGACAATGGTCACCAGTTGGCGATACGTTTCGGGGAATTCCCGTTCCAACAGCATCCCAAGGTGATGCACCTCATGCTCGTCAATCGTGACGATCAACACGCCGGTATCGGGTTTGAGAAGCTTCTTGGCGAGCTTCAGCCGCTTTTCCATAAACGCCAGCCACTTGCTGTGCCGCCAGCTATCGTTGCCGTCTACATAGTCGTTGTTGTATTTCCAGTCCCGTGCCCCGGTATTGTAGGGCGGGTCGATGTAGATGCAGTCCACCTTGCCGGCATACAGGTAGTCCAGAAGTTGCAGCGCGTGGTAGTTGTCGGCCTCGATCAGCGTATGCCACGGCGCGTCGGCCGGGCCGTTGGCGACGGCATCGACCGGCACCAGGGACGGAAAGATCGGTTCCCCGAATTCGCGCACGACCAGCACCTCGTCCACAGCGAAGCTCAGCGGCTCCGCTGCGGACCGGGTCGGTTCTGACGGATGGGCGTCATCTTTCGGTTTGACACAGGCGACGACACCGTCCTTCACGCTTTTTACTTGCCAGACTTCATTCAATGCACCCTGGCGGCGACAGACCTGATCGCCCTTGCGCGGCCTGGCCTGGTGGAGCGGCAGCAGTTCCGGCAAGTGGTCTTCGAACACCAGCCCGAACTTCCTGTTCTGCGATGCCTGCGCCCACTCTGCCGCCAGTCGCTCGCGCAGACGTGGGTCGCCGATTTGGCTGATCAGATCATGAATAGCTGACAACGGGTTCTCCCTGTTCTTTTTTGGCGACGCGTCCCGAACAAAGTGCCCTTGGGGGGCGCCAAATATTCAATGGCAGTCCCATTCATGTCGCGATTTCCGGCGCGATCAGTTTCACATCGGCGAAATAGGCGCTGTAGCGGCGAGTATCGCGGGTCAATAGCGGATAGCGAGACACGGCCGCATGCGCGCCGATGAAGAAGTCGGCGAGCGCATTGCTCTTGTTGCCGCCCTGGCGACGATAACGCACGAACGCTTTGCCTGCGAGGAACAATGCTGGACTTGGCAACTCGATCATTGCCAGACCAAGCTCATCGATGGTTTTGTCCAGTGTCTCGACGGTCGAGAAGGTCAGCGACAGTTCGGAGTAGATGACCGGGTTGATCGCCAGCCGGTGAACTTTCGACTGGGCGCGTAATTGCCCAATCGACCAGTCCGCCCATTCCGGATCGTTCTCCAGAACATCGACCAGCACGTTGGTATCGACCAGCAACACTGACGCCACCTCAGCCTTCGCCGCGCAGTAAGGCCATCAGGTCGTCGGTCCGCCATTTGACATCGGCCTTGCCACGGGCAGACTCGAAGCGGTCTGGCTTGCGGCTCGGCCTCGCGCCCACCTTGTGGATCACGACATCCCCCTCGCGATTGACCGCAAAATCAACCGAACAACCGGGTGCCAGATTCAGCGCATCGCGAATCTGCTTGGGAATGGTGACCTGCCCCTTGCTGGTAAGTGTCGTCGACATGGCATGACTCCTGTTGTATTACGGCAATGTTCATTGTAATACCCGAAGCGATGCCGTGCAATCGGCACAGAAAGATTATCGAAATCAGCTTGGCTTCCTGAGCGAACAGCGCGTTCATGGTGGCGTCGTCAATCACATCACGGCGCCAACGATGAACACCAGACAAACCGCCCTCGACGCCTGTGAGGTAGATATCTCAAGCGAGCAATGCGCGAAGCCGCGCCATCGCTGGCGCGACGCGCAAGAAAAAGCCCAACCGATAAGGGTTGGGCTTTATTAAATATGGTGGTGATGAGTGGACTTGAACCACCGACCCCCGGATTATGAATCCGATGCTCTAACCGACTGAGCTACATCACCTTGGAGACAGCTTTCCCGGCAGAGGACGGCCGAAAAGGGGCGCATTTTAGCTGGGCAGGCGACTCTTTGTCAAAAAGCCCTTATGTCCAATTGTCGAGTTTCAGTCCCTCGACTCGTTCAAACTCACGCATATTGTTCGTAACCAGCGTACACCCCAAACTCAGCGCATGCGCTGCAATTTGCATATCCAGCGCGCCGATCGTTTTGCCCTGGCTTTCCAGCGCGGTGCGCACACGAGCGTAATGCCACAAGACGGCTTCATCCAGGGGCAACACTTCAAGCGGCGCCAGAAATTTTTCCAGCGCCAGCCTGTTGCGCGCGGAGCCGCTCTTTTCCACTCCGTAAGCCAATTCAAGCGCAGTGACGATGGAAACGCCTATATCCCCCGCACTGCAATCGTAAAACCGCGCCAGCATTGAAGGCGGGCGGCGATTAATGAGGTAGATGCAGATATTGGTATCCAGCAGATATCTCACGGCTTGATCGCTTCCCGTGCCGCCTGATCCTGCACCCCGCGCGCCATCTCAAAGCCCGGCTCGAACTCGTTCAGCGCCTCCTCGAGAATTCCCCAGGGGTTGTCCTTGGGCAGCAACAGCACGCCGCCTCCGAAATGTTTAACCACCACTTCGGTGCCTTCGAAGCGGTAGGCGCGAGGCAAACGCACCGCCTGGCTGCGGCCTGTCACAAATAATTTTGCGGTTTCCATCGTGCCCTCCTCTGGCGATACATATCATTAGTATCTACCATGCTTTGCACAAAGGCTACCCCTCATCCACCAAACAGGATTACTGCGGCCGCAGCTTCGCCAGTTCGTCGAGCAGGCTGATCAGCAACTCGCGCCCCAGCGGCCCCATGCCGGCGACCAGCTGGTCGGTGTCGCGCTCGCCGTTGACGAGGCGGCGCATCCGCCCGCCCAGCAAGGCCATGTCGCCGCCCGCCTTCATCATCTGCTCGGCCATGTTGGCGAGTACTGACATCGCCTGCGCGTCGCCACGGGCCGAGGCATCGATCAGCGCAGCCAGGCCGGGGGCGGCGCCGCTGCCGTCCGGCTGGGCATTCAGCGGCGGCAGGGTGGCGGGGTTGTCGAGGCCGCGCAGGATGGCGTCGAGCAGGATGCTGTCTTCCTCGTCCAGCCCCAGTTTGATCGACGGGTCGCGACGGCCGTTGATGACGTGGCGCAGCGCGCCGACCAGCCGCGGCCAGCCGGCCTGCTCGGCGGCATCGAGCTCTTTCATCAGGCCGGGCAGCTGGCTGCGGTCGCGCAGCGCGTTGACGACGGCATGGATGAAGGCTGCGTGAACGTGCAGGACTTGGTCGACGGCGGAAGGGAGTTGGGCCATGTTGAGTGTGGGCGGAGTGCAGGGAGTCGAGAGTGGAGAGCAGTAGTGCGGGATTGTCCGGTCACGGGGCCGGGTTGGCAACCGCTGGCTGGGTCGGCACGTTTTCGATTCGCCAACGGACGCTCGCCCACGCCAGCAGCTCGACCGGGTCGGCGCCCGCCAGTTCGGCGGGCGGGGCATGGCCGAGGACGGCAAGCACCTGCGCCATCACGGTGCCGCGTCCCGTTTCTGGCAGGGCGGTCGCGCGGGTCTGCTTCGACAGCTTCTGCCCGGCAGCATTGGTGATGAGTGGCACGTGGGCGTAGACCGGGGTCGGCAGGCCGAGCAGGGTCTGCAGGTAAATCTGGCGCGGGGTGTTCCACAAGAGGTCGGCGCCGCGCACGACGTGGCTGACGCCCTGGAACGCGTCGTCCACCACCACCGCGAGCTGGTAGGCGAACAGGCCGTCGGCGCGCTTGACGATGAAGTCGCCGACGTCGTGGGCCAGGTTCTGCCGCAGTTCACCGTGAATGCAGTCTACGAAGTGTGTGCTCACATCCGTCACCCGCACGCGCCAGGCGCGCGCAACCGCGCCGGGCGGCAGGCCGTTGCGGCAGGTGCCGGGATAGATGATCTCGCCTTCGTGGTTGCGCGGCGCGTCCGCGTGCTGGCTGCGGGTGCAGGCGCAGGGGTAGACCGCGCCCATGGCTTTCAGCGCATCCAGCGCTGCGGCATAGGCGGCGTCGCGCTGCGATTGCACCAGCACGTCGCCGTCCCAATGCAAGCCATAGGCGTCGAGCTGGCGCAGGATGGTGTCGGCTGCGCCCGGTTCGCAGCGGGGGAAATCGAGGTCTTCCATGCGCACAAGCCAGCGACCGCCGGCGGCGCGGGCATCGAGCCAGCTCGCCACAGCAGCGACGAGCGACCCGAAATGCAGGGGACCGGTGGGGGACGGCGCAAAGCGCCCGACATAGGCTGCGGGGTTCACCCCGCGATTATGCCGCGCGCAAGCGCGAACAAAACACCCGCCAGCAGCAGGGTCCCGGATTCGCACCACTCGATGCCCGCACCCAGGATGTCGCCGCTTTGTCCGCCAAGCTTGCGCCGCATCCAGACGCCCCAGAGCAGGGCCGGGACCAGCGCGGCGAAAGCAAACGGCGAAGCTGCGCTGAGTGCCGCCAGGGCCAGGCCGCCCGCGATCCAGCCCGCACGCTTGCCGGACCGGGAAAGCCGTTCCCCCAGGCCCGGTTTCAGCGGCGGCAGCAAGAGCGCCCAGCCTGCCGCGGACCAGCGCGCCCAGGCCGGGATCAGCACCAGCGCCAGCCACGGCAGTTCGAGCGTGAGCAGCCAGTGCAGCAGCACCAGCTTGGCTGTCAGCTGCAGCACCAGCGCGATGACGCCGAAGCTGCCGACATGCGGATCGGCCAGCACGGCGAGAAAGCGCGCGGGGTCGCGGTGCGCCGCGCCCAGCGCATCCGCGGTGTCGGCCAGGCCGTCGAGATGAAGGCCGCTGGTGATCCAGGCCCACATCACGACGCCGGCCAGCGCGCCCAGCCACGGATCGAGCGCCGCACCCAGGGCAGCGGCCAGCGCCACCGCCGCGCCCACGACCAGCCCCGCCGCCGGAAACCACACTAGCGCACGCGCGAATTCGGCGGGCTGGTAATCGCGCACTGCGGGCAGCGGCAGCCGCGTCAGGAATCCGAGGGCGAGGATCAGTCCGCGCATCGCAAGGCCGTCAACAAGGGCTGCGCCCCGGCCAGCCACGACAGCACGAAGCTGGAGCCGGGGGTCAGCGCCACGCGCGCGCGGTAGGGGTCGGCCAGCCCCAGCACCTGCGCCAGCACCGCGCGCATTGCGCCGGCGTGGGTGACGACGAGCGTGGGCGCGCGGGCGCTCACGCCCAGCCGGCCCAGCGCCGCGTTCGCCCGCGCATCCAGCGCGTCCAGCGTTTCGCCGCCGGGCGGCGCGTGGCGGCGCGGATCGCGCACGAAGGCCGCATGCGCAGCGGCATCGCGTGCGGCGGCTTCATCCGGGCGCAGGGCTTCCCAAATGCCGAAATCGAGTTCGTGCCAGTCGGGATCGACTCGGCAGGCCATCCCCCGCTCGGCGGCAACCGCGCGCGCGAAATCGAGACAGCGCCGCGCCGGGCTGCTGACAATCGCGCCCCAGGCCGGCATCGCCGCAAGCGCGGCGTGCATCTGCTCCCGGCCCCGCGGGGTGAGCGGCGCATCGCTGCGCCCGCGGTACACATGCGCCGGCCCCGCCACCTCGCCGTGACGCAGAAAGCCGAGCAGCACCGGCTCAGCGGCGGGTTTAACCATTGCTGGCCACCCCGGCTTCGGCAAAGGTCGCCATGCCCGCATGCAGCGCGCACGCCAGCCGCAGCAGCGGGATGGCCGCCGCCGCCCCGCTGGCTTCGCCCAGCCGCATGTCGAGCGCAAGCAGCGGCTGCGCATCGAGCGCGCGCAAAACGGCGGCGTGGCCGGACTCGGCGGAGGCGTGGGCAAACAGCATCCAGTCGCGCGCGCCGGGGTTCAGGCGTACCGCCAGCAGCGCCGCCGCACTGCAGATAAAGCCGTCCACCAGCACCGGCAGGCCCGCTTGCGCCGCCGCCAGATAGGCGCCTGCCAGCGCGCCGATCTCGAATCCGCCGACCGCGCACAGCGCCTGCAGCGGGTCGGACGGCGCCGCCGCCAGGCCGTGCAGCGCCAGCGCGCGGTCGATGAGGGCCGCCTTGCGCGCCACGCCGGCGCGGTCGATTCCGGTGCCCGCGCCGGCCAGCGCCGCGCCCGGCAGTCCCAGCAGCGCGCACGCCAGCGCCGCCGCCGTGGTGGTGTTGGCAATGCCCATTTCGCCGCCGATGTAGAGGTCCGCGCCGGCGGCCCGGGCGCGCGCGCAGGCCGCCGCCCCGGCATCGAGCGCGGCGTGCGCCTGCGCCGCACTCATCGCGGGCTGCCGGCAAAAATTGGCGGTGCAGCACGCCACCTGCGCCTGGATCACGCCCGCCACCGGAGAGGGGGCGAGCGTGCCGACATCGACTACTTCAAGCGTCGCCCCGGCTTCGCGCGCGAGCACGCTGATGGCCGCGCCGCCGCCGACGAAGTTGGCGAGCATTTGCTGGGTGACGGCCTGCGGGAACGCCGATACGCCCTCCGCGGCAACGCCGTGGTCGGCCGCGAAAATGCTGATCCACGGCTGCTGGATGCGCGGCAGCGTCCTGCCCTGCATCGCGGCGAGGGTGACAGCCAGCGTTTCCAGCCGCCCCAGGCTGCCGGGCGGTTTGGTGAGCTGCGCCTGACGCGCCAGCGCGGCAGCGCGCGCGGTCTCGTCCAACGGTTTGGCGGCGGCATGGGGGTTCATTGTGGGTTTCCTTTCAGGATGAGCGGCAGGCCGGCGGCCACGAACACCACTTCGTCGGCGAGCTGGGCGATGTCCTGGTTCAGCCAGCCGGCCTCGTCGACGAAACGGCGCGTGAGTTCGCCCAGCGGAACGATGCCGAGCCCGGTTTCGTTGCCGACCAGGATCAGTTCGTCGTCGCGGCGCGCGGCCAGGGCGGCGAGCAGTGCGGCGCGCGCGTCGTCGAACGCGGCGGGGTCCGGCCGGCACAGGCAGTTGGTCAGCCACAGCGTGAGGCAATCGACGACGATGCAGCCCGCATCCGCCGCGCGGATCGCGCCGGCGAGGTCCAATGGCGCCTCGATCGTGGTCCAGTGCGGCGGGCGCTCGGCCTGGTGGCGCGCGATGCGGGCAGCCATTTCGGCATCGTGTGCCTGGGCGGTGGCGATGAAGGAAACGGGTTTGCCGGTCGCCTGCGCGCGCTGCAGGGCGAGGCGACTTTTGCCGCTGCGCGCGCCGCCGAGGATCAGCGTCAGCATGGCGCGAGCCCCAGCAGGCCGCGCAGCGCACGGGCATCGAGATGGGCCTCCACCGCGTCGGCCAGGCGGTCGATGGCGGCGTTGCGCAGCGCGGCGATGTCGGGGCTGGCGGCGCAGCGCAGGCCCGCCCACGCCAGCAGCGCATCGGCCGCGGCGGGCGTGTCGAACAGCCCATGCAGATAGGTGCCGCGCACCTGGCCGTCGGCCGAAATAACGCCGTCGGGCCGCCCGCCGAGCCAGCACAAGGGCTGCGCCAGCGCCGCGCCGCTGCTCACTCCGGCATGGATTTCGTAGCCCGCCACCGGCGTCGTGCCGTCGGCCAGCGTGCCCGCGACCGTGCGCAGCTGCTTGCCGCCAGCGAGCGTGGTTTCAAAATCGAGCCAGCCGAAGCCGGGGCTGCTGCCCGCTTCGCCTTCGATGCCCGCCGGGTCGTGCAGGGCGCGCCCCAGCATCTGGAAGCCGCCGCAGATGCCGAGCAGCTTGCCGCCGTAGCGCAGATGCCGTTCCAGTGCGGCGTCCCAGCCGCAGGCGGCGAGCGCGGCGCGATCCGCGCGCACGGTTTTCGAGCCCGGCAGGATGACCAGATCGGCGGGCGGCAGCGGCTGGTCCAGCGCGACAAATTGCAGGTCCACCTGCGGATGACTGCGCAGCGGGTCGAAGTCGGTGTGATTGGAAATGTGCGGCAGCACCGGCACCACCACGCGCAGCGCAGCGGCCGGGGCCGGCGTCGACGCGGTGGGTAGCGCGTCCTCGGCTTCGAGGTGCAGACCGTGCAGATAGGGCAGCACGCCGAGCACCGGCTTGCCGGTTTTCGCTTCGAGCCAGTCGAGCCCGGATTGCAGCAGCGCCAGATCGCCGCGAAAGCGGTTGATGACGAAGCCCTTGACGCGCGCCTGCTCGGTTTCGGACAGCAGGGCCAGGGTGCCGACCAGATGCGCGAACACGCCGCCGCGGTCGATGTCGGCGACCAGGATCACCGGGCAGTCGGCGGCCTCGGCAAACCCCATGTTGGCGATGTCGTTGGCGCGCAGGTTGATTTCCGCCGGGCTGCCCGCGCCTTCGACGATGACGGCGTCGTGCCGCGACGCCAGCCGGTGGTAGGAGTCGAACACCGCCGCGCGCGCCGTCGCCTTGTAGGCGTGGTAGTCCAGCGCGTGCATGTTGCCGATGGCGTGCCCCTGGATGATGACCTGCGCGCCGGTGTCGGAATTGGGCTTCAGCAATACCGGGTTCATGTCGGTATGCGCCGGCAACCCGCACGCCTGCGCCTGCACCGCCTGGGCCCGCCCGATCTCGCCGCCGTCGGCGGTCACCGCGCTGTTCAACGCCATGTTCTGCGGCTTGAACGGCGCCACGTTCACCCCCTGCCGCGCCAGCCAGCGGCACAGCGCCGTCACCAGCGCGCTTTTGCCGGCGTCGGAGGTACAGCCCTGCACCATCAAGGTATTTATGCCCTTCAGGGTATTCATGCTTGATTTTTCACCACAGAGACACGGAGAAACCCGCTTGTTTTTCCTCTGTGTCTCTGTGCCTCTGTGGTTAACGGTTTTTTTGGTTTCATCCTGCCAATGCCGCGGCGAGCCGCGCCCAGTCGTTTTCGTGTCGCGGCAGCCCGAAGCGCAGGCTGGGCGGATCGGCGAACAAACGGGTCAGGATGCCCTGCCGCGCCAGGCGTTCGTGCCGCTCGGCGGCATCGGGGATGCGCACCCACTGGAACAGCGCGGTGCCGCCCACCGGCGCCAGCCCGTGGCTGCGCAGCAGGTCGGCGAGCCGCGCGCCCGCCGCCAGCAGGGCCGGACGCGCGGACTGCTGCCAGGCAGTGTCGGCCAGCGCTGCGCGCGCCACCCAGCGCGACGGCGCGCTCACCGCCCACGGCCCCAGCCGGTCGCCGAGGGAGTCGAGCAATGCAGGCTCGGCCAGCACGAAGCCAACCCGCGCGCCTGCCAGGCCGAAAAACTTGCCGAGGCTGCGCAAGACGATGAGGCCGGGACGCGGACACCACCCGGCCAGGCTGGCTTCGGGCGTGGCGTCGATGAAGGCCTCGTCCACCACCAGCCAGCCGCCGCACGCGGTCAGGCGGGCATGCCAGTCGAGTAGTTCGGCCGCGGCATAGGTTTGCCCGCCGGGATTGTTGGGATGCACCAGCACCAGCACATCGAGCGCGCCCACCCCCTGCTCCGGCTGCCAGGCCGTCACCGCATGCCCGGCGGTGCGCCAGGCGTGGGCGTGTTCGGCATAGGCCGGATGCGGCACGCCGACCCGGCAGGCGGCGCGCAGCCGCGGCAGCGCCTGGATCGCGGCCTGCGAGCCGGCCACCGGCAATACGCACGCGCTGCCGTAATACGCGGCGGCGGCCAATACCAGACCGTCCTCGGCCTCGGGCAGGCGTTGCCAGACTGAAGCCGGAATCGGCGGCACCGGCCAGCCGGCCGGGTTGATGCCGGTGGACAGATCGAGCCAGTCGGCCGGCTCGATGTCGTAGCGCGTGGCCGCGGCGAGCAAGGCGCCGCCGTGTTCAAGCATGGTTGACGCCCCACACAAGCAGCGCGGCCATGGCGAGGACCGCCAGCCACAGCAGCACGCCGTGGCGCACCAGCGTGAGGGCGCGCGCGATGTCGCCGCCCTCTGGCGCCGCGCCCTGCCCCAGCGCCGGGCGGGCTTCCGTCTGCCCGTGATACACCGCCGCGCCGCCCAGGCGCACCCCCAATGCGCCCGCGCCGGCAGCCATCACCGGGCCGGCGTTGGGGCTGTTCCACGCCGGGGCCTGGGTGCGCCAGCACGCCAGCGCCTGGCGGGTGCGGCCCAGCAGGGCGTAGCTCAGCGCGGTCAGCCGCGCCGGAACAAAGTTGAGGCCGTCGTCGAGCCGCGCCGCCGCCCAGCCGAACTGCCGGTAGCGCGGCGTTTTGTACCCCCACATGGCATCCAGCGTGTTGACCAGGCGGTAGCCCAGCGCGCCCGCCGCGCCGGCGACGAGGAACCAGAACAGGGCGCCGAACACGGCATCGTTGCCGTTTTCCAGCACCGATTCGACGGCGGCGCGCGACACCCCTTCGGCGTCGAGTGCCATGGTGTCGCGGCTCACCATCATCGAGACGCCCGCGCGCGCCGCGTCCAGGTCGTCGCGCGCCAGCGCGGCCGCCACCGGTTCGGCGTGCCGATGCAGGCTTTTAAGGCCGATCGCGGCATACAGCACCAGCGCGCTGAACGCCGCGCCCACGACCGGCTGCTGCTGCAGCCACCACGCGAGCGCGACGCCCGGCACCACCAGCAGCGTTAACGCCGCTGCGCCGTGCAGCCGATGTCCGCGCCCATCGAGGTTCATCTGCGCTTCCAGCCCGGTCGCCAGCCGCCCGAATCCCGCCAGCGGGTGAAACCGGCGCGGCTCGCCGAAAAGGGCGTCGAAAAGCAGCGCCGCGCCGGCGAGAAGCGCGCTCAGGATTGCCCCCGGCGGTTCTCGAACGGACGGTCGGCGACGGCGCGACGGCTCACAGGTCGATGCCGCGCTGCGCCTTGACGCCGGCGCGGTAGGCGTGTTTTTCGTCGGCGATGACCGACACGGTGTCGGCCAGCTCGATCAGCGCATCGGAGGCGCCGCGCCCGGTGACGATCACATGCTGCATCGGCGGGCGGTTCGCCAGCGCGTCCAGCACCTCGTCGGCGTCGAGGTAGCCGTAGCTCAGCAGGTAGGTCAGCTCGTCCAGGATCACCAGCTGGTACGACGCATCGCCCAGCATCCGCCTGGCCACCGCCCAGCCGCGCTGCGCGGTGGCGATGTCCTGCTCGCGGTTTTGCGTGTCCCAGGTAAAGCCGTCGCCCAGCACATGCCATTCCACCCCGTGTTGCTTGCCGAAGAAGGCCTCTTCGCCGGTGTCGGTGCGGCTCTTGATGAACTGGCAGACGCCCGCTTTCATGCGATAACCGAGCGCGCGCGCCAGGGTGCCGAAGGCCGAGGTGCTCTTGCCCTTGCCGTTGCCGGTGATGACGATGAGCAGGCCGCGTTCGATGGTGGCCGATGCGATCGCCGCGTCGATGACGGCCTTTTTGCGCGCCATGCGCGCCGCATGGCGCGCGTTTTTCGATGGCTCCCCGCTCGCCGGCGTCCCGGATTCAGTGCTCACGCCGGCTTCCCATCAGGGTGCGCGGGCCGTCGTCGCGCCGGAAGGCTGCCGCCACCAGCGCGACATGCGTGACCGCCGCCGCACCCAGATACAAGGCGAAGGTGCCCAGCATGTGCGGGAAATATTTCTCAAGACGCGGGACGAAGCCGGCCAGCGTCGGCTCGGCAAAGCGCCCGGAGAAGAAGTAGAACCCGCCGCTGGTGAGCAACTCGGCCACCACCACGACCGCCAGCGCAACGCCGACCAGCCTGAACAGGCCAAGCAGCGACAGGCTATGGCGACGGGCATAGAAGCGGCCGCCGGCAAACAGCACGAGATAAGCGGGGATCAACATCCAGTAGGCCGGCGACACGCAGAAATCCGACACCCCGCCCCAGGTGATGGCGGCGTAGTCGATGACCACGCTCGCGACGATCAGTGCGGGCACCACCCACAGCGCCCGCACATACACGCCCAGCAGGAAAAAGATCGCCCACGAAGCGTCGGGCAGGGAATGAATGCTGGCCCAGTGGTGGCTGCGGGTGAGCAGCATCAGCAAGGTCAACGCGGCCGCGATACCGTACTGCTGTCGAGAAGTCAGGGTAAACATATGGGGTCTCCAAATTTAGGCCGCCCCCGGTGAAATGAGGGCGGCGGGCACGGTTTATTTGGGTTGAAAACGCAAGGTCAGATACGCGCCGCGTCCCGGCTGGTTATAGCCAAAAGCGGTTTCGTAGTCCACATCGAACAGGTTTTCCAGCCGGGCGCCAAGCGACCAGGCGGGTGCCAGACGATATTCGGCGCGCAGATCGAACAGCGCATAGCCTGCCATACGACGCGTATTGCTCTCGTTGTCAAAACGCTCGCCTTCGCCGCGCAGTGTGCCGCCCAGGCGCCAGGTGCCGAGACGTCGGTCGAGGTCGATGCGCAGGCTTTCTTGTGCTCGGCGCGGCAACACCTTGCCCTGGTTGGCCCCTGATGCATTTTCCGGGTCTTGCAGCGTCAGGTTGACCGCGGCATCCCACGCCCCGAAACGACGGTTGGCCGCCAATTCCAGGCCCCGGATTTCGGCACGGTTGATATTGGCCGGCGGAAACCCTGCGATAAGGTCGCTGATGCGGTTGTCGAATAGCGTAGCCGACCAGCGTCCGCCAGCCAGTCGCCCGCCCAAGCCCAGTTCGATATTGCGCGAGGTTTCGGGGCGCAAATCAGGATTGCCGAAACCGGGGAAGTACAACTGGTTGAAGGTTGGCGCCTTGAACGCGGTGCCATAGGCCAAACGCAGATCGAGACCCGCTACCACCTCATAGCCCCAAGCGGCGTTGCCGGTGGTGTGGCGTCCGAACTGGCTGTTATCATCGCCGCGCAGGGCGAGTTGCACGCGGTGCTTGTCCCATTGGCTCTGATATTGGGCAAAGACGCCAGCGGTGTCGCGGCGGGTGACCGCATAGGCAGTATTGCTGCTGACACGGTCTTCCTGCCGATCCAGCCCGAGCGTCAGCAGATGATTTCGGCCCAGGCTGAAATCGTTTTGCAGCGAAGTGCTGTTGCGGCGCGTGTTGAACGTGCTGCTGTACACGCCGTCCTTGAAGTTGTCGGATTCGTCGCGCCCCTGCCCGGCGTTGAATTTGACCCGCCAGACGTCGTTGAAGCGGTGCGTGACACCCGCACCGATGACCTGCTGCATGGATTCGGACTGATTCTGGAAACCACCGTCGAACTCGTTGTCGCCTTGCGCACGCAGCATATGCACATCGAGTTCGCTGCCCGCCGCAAAACGGTAGCCGCCACGCAAGGTAAACGCCGTATTGCGATACCCATCGTCGTCAGGCTCGTTGGTGAAGCAGGCCACGCCCGACAAGCCCTTGCAGGCGTTGAATCCATCGGTGCGGGTATGCGCCAACCCGGCGTTGAACCAGCCCTGCACACCGCCGCCGGAAAGTCCTACCGTGGCGCCGCGTGTGTTGTCGCTGCCCACCGTCACGCTCGCACTCGGGGTGAGCGCGCCGCCGCCCTTGCGGGTGAATATCTGGACCACCCCGCCGATGGCTTCCGAACCGTAAAGGCTGGAAACCGGTCCGCGCACCACTTCGATGCGCTCGATCAGGTGCAGAGGAAAATCCTGAAACGCCGCAGTTCCTGTAGTGGCCGAACCGACTTTGACGCCGTCGATCAGCACCAGTACATGATCGCTGTTGGCGCCGCGCAGGAAAATCGACGTGCCCTTGCCGTCCCCGCCAGTGTTGGCAAGCGTGACGCCGACCATACCCTGCAAAACATCGGCCAGCGAACGTGCCTGAAGACGTTCGATATCGCTGCGGGTAATGACGCTCACCGAGGCCAGGCTCGCATCCGCGGTTTGCGGGGTGCGTGTCGGTGTCACCACGATAGTTTCGCCGACGAATTCCGGCAGGGTTTCCGCATGGGCGGAGGCAATGAAAGCAACGCCCAGGGCGAGCGCGAGAGTGGTTTGACGCATGATGTAGTCCGGTTTGGGCGCCTGGTTCCCCGCAGGCGCGTTGCACGATCCGCTGCGCGACTTTCGTCGCACAGGGCTCAGGCCGGTATCCGGGCTCGCGCTTGAAGTGCATCGCCTTCCCGGGCGAACCCAGTGGCTGTGTGATGGACCGTTTAGCGCTTACCGTTGCGGGGGCAGCACAGGCATGGCAGCGAATCGCCGCGCACCTGTTTCCCGTTTATCCTCGGCGGCGGAAAGCCGCGTCGGCACCTGAAGCCGCGCATTATAACCACTGAATCGCCCGATTGACCGCCCGCGCATCGCCCCTGCGGAAGGGTCGCTGCGCAGCAGCGGGGCACCCACCGGCGTACCCCTTGCGGGTGCTGCGGAAGGGTCGCTGCGCAGCAGCGGGGCACCCACCGGCGTACCCCTTGCGGGTGCTATAGTCGCGCCATGCATGCCGAACTCGATACCCTCGAAGCCAAGATCCGCCAGGTGGCCGAGCTGTGCCAGTCGCTGCGACAGGACAACATCGCCCTGCGCCAGCAGGTGCTGGCCGCGCAGCAGGACAACAAGCAGCTGACGACCCGGCTGGAAGCCGCCAAGGCGCGGCTGCAGGCGCTGCTCGACACTCTGCCGGAGGACGCCTGATGGCCGGCCCGCGCTCGATCGAAATCCACATTCTGGGCCGCGCCTACAAGGTGGCGTGCTCGCGCGAGGAGGAATCGGCGCTGATTGCGGCGGCCGATTATCTGGACGAAAAAATGCGCGCAATCCGCGAAAGCAGCAAGGTGATCGGCGCCGAGCGCATCGCCATCATGGCGGGACTCAATCTGGCGCACGAATTGCTGACCCAGGGCGGCGGCAGCCAGATCGAAGCAACACGCGCCCGGCTGACGCATTGCAACGCGCTGCTCGATTCAGTGCTGGAAGATCAGGACAAACTCTTCTAGAATTGTTCTCGTTCCCTGCGGTGTTCGAGGCTGGCTGCAATTTCTCTGAACCAATGCATACGTGCAAGGCTGCGATCTATTCCGATGCGGGTGTGCGCGTGACACGTTTCATGTGCCCAAAGCGTCTTTGAGCGCGGCCGTCTTGGACCCAGGTTCAAGAGTCTGCGGCCAGTACGGCACAGGCGGGGAACACTTCTTTTCATGAACAAATACACCCTCAGACGTCAGCTCAAGGCTGCGCGCAATGCGTTCACGCCAGCCGAGCGCCGCAAGGCCGCGCGCGTCTCCCTGCGGCTGGCGCTGCGCCACGGGCTGCTGCTGCGCTCGCAGCGGATCGGCTTTTATCTGCCGCAAGGCGGTGAATTCGACATTCACCCCCTGCTCAACCAGGCCTTGTGGATGCACCGCGCGTGCTATCTGCCGATGCTGCCGCGGCGGGGGCGGGTGATGCGGTTCGGGCGGGTGGAGCGCAACACGCGGATGGCGCCCAACCGCTTTGGCATCCCCGAACCCATCGATGCAAAACCGCTACGCGCACGCCAACTCGACCTGCTGCTGATGCCGCTGGTGGGGTTCGATCTCGAAGGCAACCGGCTCGGGATGGGCGGCGGTTTTTACGACGCGACGCTGGCCTTCATGCGGCATCGGCGCGTGTGGCGCAAGCCGCGCCTGGTGGGCGTTGCCTACGAATGCCAGCGGGTGGACACGTTGCCGCACGAGCCCTGGGACATGCCGCTCGACGCGGTGCTGACCGAGCGCCAGCTGTACCGCTTCAATTCGAGTTCTAAATAGTGCCTGACCGAAAACCTCCTCATCCCAACAACAGCAAAGGAAGCGCTGGATTATCGGCGATGAAGAATTGACGGCGGGAGCGGCTGTTACGTTCTGAGGCACAGAAATACAGGCCTGACAGCCCACAACGGTGGAAATCTTCGCACCCAAAGCGGTTCTGGCGCCGCCAGCAAAAAAATCTTCGTTCCACCTTCAAAAAGTCCTGGCATCCGAAGGCCAATACCCTTCTAATCGCGAACACCCCAAGACAAGGCCAAGCGGCCTTCCCGGAGATTGGCGATGCGCGTTGTCCAGAACA
>Ga0208244_101115_pt1 | contig 16999 bp, 12 predicted proteins | sample SubbioCR12Aug_5A_FD_184828 | JGI IMG/M metagenome (GOLD analysis project Ga0208244, IMG submission 184828) | Serpentinite rock and fluid subsurface biosphere microbial communities from McLaughlin Reserve, California, USA - CR12Aug_5A (SPAdes) | ecosystem: Environmental > Terrestrial > Deep... | reverse complement strand
GTGGCTAAGGGAGTTGGTTTTACAGCGGTTGAAAAATGTGGTGAAAAGAGGCTTGGTGCGTCTCTGACGCTTAAACCTCGAATCTTCAAATCCTCAAATCCTCAAATCTTCAAATCCTCAAATCTTCAAATCTTCAAATCTTCAAATCTTCAAATAATCCTCCCCGGCTCTTCTTACTTCTGCCTTGGCTCTTATCTTTGAATCTCGAATCTTCAACTCCCCAACAAGCCAACAAGCCAACAAGCTAACAAACCAACAAGCTAACAAGATAACAAGCAACCCTCTTTCCGCAAAATTTACGCAATCCTTAACACAAAAACATTGTGCATGTAACAAAACATACCTAATTTTGCCGCAAACCGATCGTCAGCCAAAGCCTAATGTTATCACAATCGACCAATGATGAAAACACATGGCCTTAACCATTAAAAAAACGGTACAGGAACTCCCAATGATTGACGATTTATTGGATCAGCCAACATTGAAAGCCGTTTCCAATATGGAAAAACTCATCACCGAACATGCCGGCAAAGCTGTTTGGGATTTTGTAAAGCCGCACCTGCCAAAGGACAAGAATAAGATCTATTTTATTGCCACCTCAACTCGTTTCAATATTTTGAATCAGGAAGATGAGTCGTTTGAGGCGGTCATCAACATCAAGCGGGTTAACGACGTCCGGTATTTAAACAAGTTTTTTGAGGCCATCAATGCAAAGCTTGAGATGGGTGGTATTTACATCAACAGTGTAGAAACCTATCGCATCAGGAAAGAGCGCATACTGAAGCGGTTTCCATGGGGTATTAACTGGGTGTTGTATTCGTTTGATGTGTTGTTCCGAAGGGTATTCCCGAAACTGCCCATTACCAAGAAGCTTTATTTTTACATGACTCAGGGACACAACCGTGTACTAAGCATGGCCGAAACGTTTGGCAGGCTCTACAGTTGTGGTTTTGAAATTATTGGCGAACAGCAGATCGACAAGGATTTATATTTTATTACCCGCAAAATCAGAGAGCCTTACTTCGACTACAGTCCAACCTATGGTGCTTTGATCCGTTTGAAGCGATACGGGAAGGGCGGCAAACTATTTGGGGTGTACAAGGCCCGTACCATGCACGCCTATTCCGAATACCTGCAGGAATATGTGTATAAGATGAACAGCCTGGACGAAGGCGGTAAGTTTAAGGATGATTTCAGGGTAACCACTTTGGGCAGGTTTTTGCGCAAATTCTGGCTCGACGAACTGCCTATGGTGATCAATTTGCTCAAAGGCGACATGAAGCTGGTGGGCGTAAGGCCGTTGAGCAGCCATTATTTCAGCCTGTATGATGAGCAGGTGCGCGAAAGAAGGCTCAAATACAAGCCGGGATTAGTTCCCCCTTATTATGCCGACATGCCCAAAACCCTCGATGAAATCATGGCATCAGAAATCAGGTATCTGGATGCATATGACAAAAACCCCCTCCTCACTGATTTCAAATACTTCTGGAAAGCCTGGTACAACATCTTCATCAAAAGAGCCAGAAGCAAATAATCTGTCAATTCCACCCCACTCCCCCTTCTCACCGCTCACCGCTCACCGCTCATCTCTCATCTCTCAAATCTCATCACTCACCTCTCACCGCTCATCTCTCACCTCTCACCTCTCACCGCTTATCGCTCACCGCTCACCGCTCATCTCTCATCTCTCAAATCTCATCGCTCACCTCTCACCGCTCATCTCTCACCTCTCACTGCTTATCGCTCACCGCTCACCGCTCAAATCTCATCGCTCACCGCTCACCTCTCAACATGTCAGCAATTAACAGTTTTAGGGACTTAATCGTATACCAGAAAGCATATCAATTGGCAATGGAGATTTTTGAAATTACACAATCTTTTCCTAAAGACGAAAAATATTCATTGACAGACCAAATCCGTCGTAGTTCAAGGTCAATTACTTCCAACATCGCCGAATCTTGGACCAAGCGAATCTATCCAAAATCATTCATTAACAAATTAAGTGATTCATTAGTCGAAGAATACGAAACAGAAAACTGGCTCGACTACGCCCGCGACTGCAATTACATCACGACCGATACCCATTCAAAACTCATGTTGCGCTATGACGAAATCCGCAAAATGCTCATCTCCATGATCAACAACCCCGAAAAATTCTGCAAAAAATAACTCATCGCTCACCTCTCTCCGCTCTCCGCTCACCGCTCACCGCTCTCATCTCTCATCGCTCATCTCTCACCGCTCATCTCTCACCTCTCATCTCTCATCTCTCATTTCCTACTGCTCACTGCCCACTGCTCACTGTTCACTGTTCACTGTTCCCTCAAACCCTCCTCAATTTCCTCAGAACATTATAACCCAGTTCTGCCACGGCATACAGCAGCTTGTTATTTCGTCTGGCGAATCTGCCGAAGTTCACCTGTTGCCCACCGAACCGCAGTTTGAATTCCCGCACCCCGTAGGGAACATCAGGCTTTCCCAATCCCATAAAATCAAAAGTTTGCACACCCATTTTGCGTCCTTCATCCATAGCAGCCCAGGTAGCAACCACACTTGGGTAATGATTGGGCCATTCCTGATCCAGTCCGCACACATATAGCTCTGATATTGTTTTTCCACGGGTAACCGGAGACACGATACCCCCGATGATGTTATTTTCAGCTTCCACAACCATAGCAATTCCGTTTCCATCAGCTACCGGACCGTTAAAAAATTGTACGAAATATTCCCATGCCGGCAGGGGTTTTCTCACCTTTACTTTATACAAAACAAGGAGTATCCCGTAGAGTTTTTTCAGTTCTTCAACATTTCGCACCTGGCGAGCCACTGCTCCGGCAGCAATGCCTTTTTTCAATTGTCTTCTGCGGCTTTCGCTGAATCCGGCAATGATACCTGATTCATCCTGAATGTTTACCAGCAGGTTTAGACGGTCGCGGAGTTGAAATCCATATTGGCCAAAGACAACCGTTAAAACTTCGGGCCAGTTCCTGAAGTTCCTGAATTGTGTGAACAAGGCTTTGATGCCGATATGACGGTTTAGTGCCTGAAGCAAGTTTGCAAGAATTTCGGGGGCATCGTTTTCAAGCAACGGACCGCCATAGACCACACAGCGGCTGCTCATCAACGACAGCAAACCGCCTCCCTCGCGTATGATGACCGCCAGTAATATGCCATTAATGTTGCCTTCCTTGTTCTTACTGATGAAGTAGATAGGCCGGTAATACCGCAGACCTGCATAAAAAGAAAAGAAGGCCGGGGATTGAAAAACCGTATTGTGCGGATGGGAAGACACAAAGGCCTGAATCTCGCTCAGGTCTGCAGTTTTGTTTCTTTGGCCGATGATCTCAACGTACATATGATTCGGCGACAAAATGGTTTGTTTCTTTTATAAAATCAAATATGAACCTTCTGAACATTTTTCGTCCCACCCCTCTTTCTGGCAAACCGTTCCACCCACCATACCCACAACAGGAACAGCACTACGTAGAAGAAAGGTCTTAATATCCAATCATGACTGAAGTCCCAGTGTTCGGGTTTCCATAGCAGAATTACGGACAGGCTGATGATGCGGAATACATTGGTAACGAACATAACAACGAAGCCCAGTGGGATGAACCACAATTTATGTTTCCATGGCCCGGGAAACAATAAAAACAAAACGAAAACCTGATAAAACTGTTTTAATCCCGAGCAACTTGTGTTAACGGCAATATATCCACCATTTGAGAACCACATGGTGTTGACAGGCTCGGTGGTGATGTGATAGCCCAGGATATTTCTGTTAAACCACAGACTGATATCATAGACGCGGTCGGCGAGCCACCAGCCAGAATCATTAACAAATGGAATTGACATGATTTCTCCTGCATAATACCTGAACAGCAGGTGAAATGCATAGGTGATGACTGCAAAAAGAATTACATCTGCTACAAAACCAAACGGGCCATTGTAGAACTTTCTAAGTGCGAGAACCTGTTTTTGTATCATACACCTTGTTTGCGGCAAAAGTAAGACTTTGTGGGCATCCTTCAGCCTGATTCAGCAGTAAGACAAAATCATGACAATTTTTTAATCAGACTGCTGCACAAAATACCATATTATCTCCCCATTCAATTTGCTCCATTTTCGAGGCAACAGTACAATTGAAAAAAACAAACGGTCGGAAAAATAATTCGACAGCAGAAAACGATTCGTTTCACAGCAGAGATTGACCAAAACAAACAGTCGTTTTTTCGTTCTTTGTAAGTAATTGATATTTAACGCCTTAAAAATCACGCAAAACCAAGCCCCAAAGTCCCTTTTCTGATCGTTTTATTAAGTCGTTAATGCAGATTTTTAGCGTTTACCCCCAACCCTAAAGAAAGCAATAAAATCAGCTTCTGCTGAATCATCAAGTGACATCTCCCCACCAACGCCCCCGGCCAAAAATGTGAATCTGAACCAAAATCCACCCCAACCCGCAACCCGCAACCCGGAACACGCAACCAGATCCCAACCAGCAACAAGCAACCAGAAACAAGCAACCAGAAACCAGAAACAAGTACCAAGAACTTTTCAAGAAAAAAGAACAAAGAAAAATCAAACCAAAAAGGCAGAAAATGAACAGAAGCTGGTGTGAATAAACGCATGTTCAGCTGATTTTTTGCGTTTTACCCCAAACCCTAAAGGGAGCCGCTAAAAATCAGCTTTTACTGAATTTACAACTGACAGCTTCCCACCACCGTCATCGGCCAACATGGCGAAATAGAACCGACACAATGCATTGTGCGGTGGCCTGCCCAAACAGCGGGCGTGGGCCGGCTTGGGCGAAAAAAAACATAGAAAACACAGCAAAGGTCGCCGCAGGCAGATTTGCCTCGGCAAATCAAAAGGCCGGCCAGTGTGAAAGCTTTTGGCGAGGCACTACTTTGCTCGTGTTTTCATGGTTTTTTGAGCGCGGGGAGATAGCATTGTTTGGGCTTGATTTTTTCGTCCTTTTTTATCAAGAAAAAAGGACAAAGAAAAATCAAACCAAAAAGGCAGAAGATGAACTGAAGCTGTTGTAACTGACTTCATGTTCAGCTGATTTTTTGCGTTTTACCCCAAACCCTAAAGGGAGCCGCTAAAAATAAGCTTCTGCTGAATCATCAAGTGACATCTTCCCACCAACGTCCGTGGCCATCAGGCTGTCATCAGACTGCACACTCAGCAGCGTCGGCCCGACTGCGCGCCAGGCGGCGCTGGCGTGAATGGCAATCCGGCTGGAAGGCCATCGGGGGCAGCCGACCTCAGGAGGCTGTTTGCCTTGTCGGTGCCGGCAAGGCTATGCGGGCAAGCCACCGGCCAGGCACTCCCCCGACAGGCCCTCCGCCGGAATGCCAGAGCGGGGCGAGGATCGCGCAGTCTTGATTTTTTCGTTCTTTTTTATCAAGAAAAAAGAACAAAAAGAAAACCCAGACCATTTGGTGAAATCTTAACAGACCATTTGGCTTCGGCCGCTCCAAACTATAATTTTTTTTGATTGAAGATGTGTTTGAATCACTTTTTAGCCCCCCTGCCCCCATAAATGGGGTAGTAAGTGATTCGTTGAGATTTAGTTAACCTTCTCATAATCCTGTTCTGAGTTTAATTCTACTGTAAACCTATTTCAGGACAAGACACCGGGAGAAACTTTTACAGACTGTTTGGCTTCGACTGCTTTTATCTAAAGATTTCTGATTGCCGATTTCAGATTTTTGATTTTTGACTTGACTGAATCCATGAGTGGTTCAACTTAAAATTTTTGATGTGGCTAGTGGTAATGGTGGTTTCGACTCCGCTCAACCACCATATTAGTGAATCACAATAATTGGTATTCGTACTCAGAATCTGTTAATCCGGCGGTTGAGCGGAGTCGAAACCACCGGTAGAAGAGTGTCGAAACCACCGGAGAAGCAAAGCAAAATCACCAGGAACTTTGTTCAATCATCAGGCACAGTCCTGATCTTCTATCTAAAATCCTTCAATCTTCAATCGTTAATAAATAGAATGATTTAAGACTTTCGATCTCCGATTTTTGATGTGACTGAATCACCAAGTGACATCCTCCCACCAACGCCCCCGGCCAAAAATGTGAATCTGAACCAAAATCCACCCCAACCCGCAACCCGCAACCCGGAACACGCAACCCTCAACGCGCAACACGCAACAAAAAGAATACATTAACTTACTTACCTGAATGTAAGCCCACAAAAGAAAATTCGTACTTTTGCGCAAACTAACCAGCCCTTATGAAACTGAAGTTCTATGTTCAGGCCTTTGTCACAGGTCGTTTCACCTCATATTTCACTGTTTCTTTCATCACTTTGATGCTGGCGGTGCAGCTGCATGCACAGACGGTTCCTGTGGGGACACCCTTTTTTGAGGATGCCCTCAGGCGGGCACAGCTGATGGGCCGCCTCGACCCGAATGTTTCCTTTACTATTCGCCCTGTTGATCCGCTTCGTGCATTTAAGCTGGACAACCCTTTTGGCATGGACACCCTTCTTTTTCCGCTCGATTCAAACACCTACAGCCGCTATGCCGACCTCAAAGGCAAAGTGACGCTGGCCGGCGGAATCAATCTGAATAAAAATGTTTCGGGCCGCGAAGCCAACCTCCGGCTAACCCTGCTGCCCGTGCTTTTCCACACCCGCTACAACCACCACCATCCCTATGGCTGGTCCGACGGGCCTATGGTGCCATCGAAAGGAATTCAACAGTATGTTTCAGGCGGTATTTTTATTAAAGCAGGCTTTATTGAAGCACAACTCCGCCCTGAATTTGTATGGTCGCAAAACAACGAATTTCAAAACCCTCCGGTCAGAAACTCATTCATTGACCACCCTGAACGTATGGGTCAATCGAATTACAAGAAAACCTTTTTGGGACAATCATATATAAAACTGAACCTGGGAGCTTTCTCGGCCGGTCTGTCAAATGAAAACATCTGGTGGGGACCGGGGATGAAGAACGCGATCATTATGAGCAATAATGCCCCGGGGTTCGGGCATTTTACCCTGTACACCAACAGACCCCTCATTACACGCATTGGCTCATTCGAAGGGCAGTTTGTCTCCGCCAAGCTGAAACATTCCGGGTTTATGTATCCAAAAAACTATAATGGCGTTTGGCCTCCCATTGCCGGAGATGTTGTACCCGACACAGCCGACAGGAGTAAGTTTCACTCCTATTTCACGGGCATGGTTTTGACGTATCAGCCAAAATGGACACCAGGCCTCTTTCTGGGATTCACCAGAGTAGCGCAAGGTTCAGGAGAACCTGAATCAATAAGGGATTATTTATCAGTGTTCAACCTTGCAAGCAAACAGCGAATCAAACAGGAAGGTTCAGAAAACCAGCAAGCCAACCGCAACCAGATCATTTCTGTATTCGCAAAATACCTTTTCAAAGAAGCCCATGCAGAGGTTTATACTGAAATCGGCCGCGATGATCATTGGTGGGATCTTGAAGACTTACTCACCAGGCCGCGGCATTTTACTGTTTATCTGGCAGGAATCAGAAAAATGTATCAGTTGCCCGGCAAGGACAGATGGTTTCAGGTTTCCTCAGAATACACCAAGATTCAGGCTCCGTATGATAATCTGGTTCGAACAGACTTTTCTTCCATGAGTTTCTACCAGCATAGTAATGGTGTTGGATGGACACACAGCGGACAGGTTTTGGGAGCAGGCATCGGCCCGGGAAGCAACATGTTCAATCTGGGACTTACCTATGGCAAAGGGTTTAATACCTATTCACTACAATTTGAACACGTCACCTACAATGAGGATTTGTTCTATACCCAGATTGATTATCTCAGGCTGGGCGGTCCTTCAAGGCCGTTCTTCGTTGACGCCAGCAAACACTTCATTGACTGGAGTGTCATCTTCAACCACCACACCTCTTTTGGCAACCTGATGTTCGGTTATCAGCTGCAACTGCTGCGCACCTACAACTTCCAGTGGAACTACGACCCCTACGGCGGTGCAGGGCCTTTCCGGTTTCCGGGCATCAATGTCTGGTCGCTCAACGGGGAATTGACAATGCTGTATCGCTTCTGAACCCATGAAACAAACTCAGGCACGGCACAACACTCAGGCACAGATGAACACGCTCCCCACGAAACCCTTCCCCATGCCACAAACAACGCCCATCGCTGCCCCTGAAATCATGATCAGCCCCTACCTGTTCAGCAGAAAGAAACGCAGACTCGATATCCTGTTCACGCTTTTGATGATGCCCGGCATGCTCATTGTGCTGTCGCTGAGTGCTCTGGGCATACTGATCACAATGGGATTTCCGGTTATATTCGCACAAAACAGGGTTGGCCGAAACGGCACCATTTTCATGATATACAAACTGCGCACACTGAAACGCAAAGCCAGCAACAAAGCCGGCATCACCCATACCAACGGCGACATAACCCCACTGGGCAAACTTATGCGGTTGTTTCGCTTCGACGAACTGCCCCAGATATGGAACATCATACGCGGCGACATGAGCTGGGTAGGCCCGCGACCCGAAGTGCCTTACTATACTAAAAAATACACCGAGCTCAATCCCGACTTCAGAAACAGGCTGCTGGTGCTGCCCGGGATTACCGGTCTGGCACAGCTCAACAATCCCAACGCCACACCCAGCGATAACCCTGCCAAACTTGAATTCGACCTCGAATACATCCGCACCGCTACCCTCGCCCTGGACATAAACATACTCTTCAAAACCTTCTTTTTGCTATGGAAATAATCAGGAAAGTCTTCCTGCTGCTGTGTTTGCTGGTCATCAGCACCACGGCCATGCAGGCTCAGGAACTTTTTTACAGGAAGAACCTGGCAAATATTGATGTGGAAAAGCTCACCCAACAGGATATCTACCGCTTTCAACGCCGGGTGGCCGCCGCCAATATGTCCGAAGCCGATGTGATCACCTACCTGATGGACAAAGGCCTCTCGCGCAACGAGGTGGCTTCGCTGCTGCAAAAAATGGATCAGGAATCACCGCTGCTCTCCCGACCGGTGGACAAAAAACTATCGGCACTCCTCGATCAGGAACTCGAGAACGACGACCCGCTGATTCGCCGCATGTACCTCAAAAGCAGCACCCCGCCCGATTCGCTGATCTTCGGCTCCGAACTCTTCGCCAACACCCGTATCGACTTTGCCCCCACCCTTCAGCTTGCCACACCCGTAAATTATATTCTTGGCCCCGGTGACCAGGTAAACATCACCCTTTTCGGCAATCAGGAAATCATCACCGACCAGCTCATCAGCCCCAACGGCAAGGTTACCATCCCTTATGCCGGAGTGGTTCAGCTTGCAGGCATCACAGTGGAACAGGCAGAAGAACGCATCCGTAAGATACTCATCAGCCAGGGTTTCGAAACCATGGCTACCGGAGGCACCAAACTCACCCTCTCGGTAACCAACTACCGCAGTTTTCCCGTCACGGTAATCGGAGCCAGAAACTCAGGGCAATATGTTGTGCCCTCGGTGGCATCAGCTTTTCATGCCCTTGCTTTGGCCGGAGGACCTTCACCCAGAGGCAGTTACAGATCCATTGAAGTGGTCAGAAAAGGAAAAATCATTCAGCGGATCGACCTCTACAAATTCATCGTCAATGGCGACCGCTCGGCCGATGTGGTGCTCGAAGAAAATGACGTGATCAACATACCGGTCTATGAAAACATCGTGCGGGTGAAAGGCGAAGTGAAAAGACAGGGTTTCTTTGAGTTGCTCGAAGGCGAAACACTCAATACCCTCTTCACATTTGCAGGCGGATTTACGCCTTTTGCCTACCGTGAAAATATTTATGTGGAAAAAGTGGGCACCAACGCCTTCATCACCCGCGACATTTCCAAAGAAGAATTTGATGCCTATCTGCCCGACCCGGGCGACGTACTTATGGTGGGTTCCATCTCCGATCGTTTCTACAACAGAGTGGTTATTTCGGGCGCTGTGAACCGTCCGGGAGCCTACGGATGGGACGAAGGACTGATGCTTTCTAACCTGCTGCGACGCTCAGGCGGCATCGAAGAAAGTGCACTCATGAGCCGTGGTTTGGTGTATCGTTATGGCAGGGACCACCAAAGCCATTATCTCAGGTTTGTCCCCGAAGAAGTTGTCAATGGAACATCAGATATTGCCCTCAAAGATGGCGACTCCATCGTGATCGGCGACCGCAGGGCATTGTTCCCAAATGAATTTGTGCAGGTTGTGGGTGAGGTTAACAAGGAAGGCAAAATTGTTTACGGCAGCGGAATGACTGCCCTCGATGCCATATTGCTGGCAGGAGGCATGAAAACTTCGGCCATGACCAGCAAAATTGAAATTGCACGCCGGGTAGATGATTCAGGTGAGGTTCGGCTGGCAAGAATTATTACTGCCGAGTCAGATGCCGGATTGCTGCTCCGCGCCGGCGAAGTCGAACTCATCCCCAATGATATTGTGGTGATCAAACCCGACCCAAACTGGAAAGAACATCAGGTTGTCCGACTCGAAGGTGAAGTGCGTTCCCCAGGTTCTTTTGTATTGCTCAGCCGAAACGAACTGCTCAGCTCGGTGCTGCAACGCGCCGGTGGCCTTACCGCCCTGGGTGATGCCAACGGAGTAATCATCATCCGGAGCAAAAGCAATCCGATACTGGACAGAAAAAAAATTATCCTCAACCTGAAAAACCAGGCCGTCGTTACCCAACGCGATTCGGTGGAGAGCATAAAGGCATTGAGAAACATACAAAACCAAATGCTGGCAAAGGATGAAGAGGATGAACCGAACCTTTTCGGCATCAGCAGAAACATATCTGGCATCAATCCCGGGGAAACTTCAGAAACAGATCGCTCTCTTATTAAAGACACTGAAGACAACAATGAAAAGAAAGAGAAGCAGAAAGAGGAAGTTACCTTCATAGCCGTGAACAACATTGCCGAATTGCTCAAAAAACCCGGTGGAAAGTACGATCTGGCCCTGCTTGACGGAGACCGGATTCTGGTGCTCGAACAGAACAATACCGTCAGCGTGAAAGGGATGGTAAACAACGAGGTTAGCGTAAACTATATGGGTTCAAGTCTGAGAAAATACCTGCGTGAATCGGGGGGAACCACCAAATCTGCACGCAAAAGCGGTATTTTTGTGATCGAGCCTAACGGCAGGGCGCGGATGACGCATAGTTTTCTGGGCATACGCAATTATCCTAAGGTGGTGCCGGGCAGTGCCGTTATCGTGCCTGTAAGGCAACAACGCGACAGAAGGTTCAATGACCCTGCCACTATAGCAGCCATTGCCAGCATCGTTTCTTCGGCAACCGGGGTCTTGTTCCTGATTTCGACCATGAAATAAAAAGCTTTTCTGCAAGCACTGCTGCAGTGGAGCCTGTTTGTGCCCGTGGGCCGGCACAAATGCAGACCAAATAAAGCTAAAGAGGATGAAAAACAGATTGGATTTCTTCGTCACATGCACATCAACGGTCATTTTTGTGCTGCTGTTGCTCAGCACAAACACGCTTTCCGCGCAGAAAAATCCCGGTTCAATGCCTTATGAATATTCAGGCTGGCTGCGCCACGAAACACTTATGCGACAGCAGAATAATTATGGCACGCACACCGCTGTGAAACCCCTGATGATGCTGACGGTAGATACCCTTTCGAACAGCATAGATACAAACAAAAGCTGGGTGTATCGAAAAGTGTTTCTGGAACATCTGATTGTTTTTCAAAGAAAAGCTTATTCGTTTCAGGTCGATCCGCTCTTTGATTTAGGCATAGGCTATGAAACCAAAGAACCCACATCCACCTGGCAAAACACAAGAGGGCTGCGCATCAGCGGAAGCATCGGGTCAAAACTGGCATTCTCATCAGAACTATATGAAAACCAGGCACGGACACCCGCTTTTCTGGACAGTTTCATCAGCTCACATCCCATTAAGCCGGTGGTTCCGGGCGAAGGCATCCTGCCCGGACAAGGTATCGTGCGTCCTTTTGGCGACAACAGAGGTTGGGATTACTCGAACGCCACAGCATATATTACCTATGCCCCCATGGAGCAGCTTAACTTTCAGTTTGGACACGGCAGGCACTTTATCGGCCATGGCTACCGTTCGGTGTTGCTTTCCGACGCAGCCTATCCTTATCCCTACTTCAGACTTCAGGCCACACTTGGGCCGCTGCAATACACCTGGTGGCTGATGCAGCACAGCGATCCGGGCGAGCAGCCCCTGTCGTATTACCTGAGTTTCAGAAAAAAATATGCCTCCATGGGCTACCTCAACTGGCAGATCAGTCCGAAACTTGAACTGGGAATACTTCAGGCACTTGTTTGGGCAGGCGATGATTCTATTGGCGGCCCCCAGCCTCCTGCATGGCAATACATGAACCCTTTGGTTTTTTTGCATCCCGTACATTATGGAAATGGAAGTGAGGGAAACCTGTTCATCGGACTCAATATGAAATGGAACATCAGCCGCAGACATTTGGTCTATGGCCAGCTGATGTTCGACGAGATCAAGGTGGATGAACTGTTGAAGCAGTCAGGCTCGGCTGCCAACAAATATGCTGCACAGGCGGGTATCAAATGGTTTAATCCCTGGGGGATAAAAGGGCTGGTGCTGCAGACTGAGTTTAACATGGCGCGCCCCTATACGTTCAGCCACATCCGGAGACTATCGGCCTACGGGCATTATCTGCAGCCATTGGGGCATCCTTCGGGAGCAAATTTTGTCGAAGGACTACTGCTGGCCGATTACCGTTTTGGGCGCAGATGGTATGCTTCGGGCAAAATTGTCTGGATCAGAAAAGGTATGGATACGGACAACCTGAACTACGGCGGCAATATTTTCAGAAGTTATCTTGAACCCCCCGGAGGTGAAGGTGTTACAGGCATGAGGCTCGGTCAGGGCACAGAACACATCACCCTGCACAGCGAGTTTTCAGTGGGCTACCTACTGAACCGCAAAACCAATATGAAACTGGAAGCCCGTTACATACGACGGCGGCAGGGAATCACCTCCGAACGTCTGTTTACACAATGGTTTACACTGAGCCTGAGCACCTCACTCAGAAATATTTATTACGACTTCTGAGCAGCTTCAGCGCACAATATTGCTGCGGATCGTAATCCAGTTGACATTGATGGAAGGAACCTCAAGCTGTATGATGCCTGCCTCGGGCGAAATATAACGGATGGATCGGTTGTTTTGTTGGGTGGGGTCACGGTCGGTTTCCACACGATATACCTGTGTGTAAGTGTTTCCATTAATGGTGTAGGATGGAATCACTTCGGTAACCCTTACTTTCGATTCGCCTGTGCCTGAATTCCAGCCGTTATCCACCGTTCCGGGATGATAATAAATGCGGCTTGAAGCTGTCACTTGTCCCTGCCCGTTGTAGTTTTCGACTCGGACGAAAAAACAGGGCTCTGTATTGTTTACATTGTTGCACAGGTCGTTGGTTTCACTCACCAGATGGAACTCGCGCCCATAGAACAGGCTGAAGCACTTCACCCTGAAACGGTCTTTGGCCGCATAAGGCAACTGGCTGCCGGGATGCAGTATATCCAGAGTGTCAAACTCAAGTCCGGTAACATAGACCGAATCACGGAAGGTCTGTGGTCCATTGGCAGATTCCATAACCCAATATGTCCCGGGTTTCATGGCAAAAATGCTTTTCAAAGCATCGGGAAGCCATATGTCGTATGTTTCCGGCTCTTCTTTTTCACAGGATGGAAGCAGCACCAGCAGGCCGCTGAAGAAAAGAAACAGGATAAGACGGATGAACTTTTTCATAGAAGGATTTCAAAGGCTTGTACCGACAAAAGTAAAACAAATATAGGTACCATTAGTCATCAATCAGCTGCTGAAAGGAAGTCCCGGGGATTGTCCGATTGCGCACATGAGGTTGTATCAAAGCGGACAACAGCAACATAGGCAATAGTGTTATTATACACATAGGCAAGCAGATAGCGGTTTGGCATGAAAATAGCATCTGATTCATGTTCCAAAAACCTGTATCTGTATGCTGAAGAATTATTTGCTGAGTGCGTTCCGAAACTTTTCAAAGGCAAAGTTTTATTCCTCGCTGAACATCCTGGGCCTGAGTCTGGGGTTCGCAGCGGTAATACTGATCATTCTGTATGTGAAAGACGAGTTCGGCTACGACCGTCACCATGCGCAGCACAAAAATATTTACCGGCTCGAGTCGCATTTCAGCATTGGTGAGATGGACGATCTTTTTGCCATTGCACCCATACCACTTGGGCCGGCGTTCAGGCTCGAGTTTCCTGAGGTGATGGCTATGGCAAGGTTCGGTGAAATCAACGACCTGCATGTGCGTACGGCAAATGCCGAATACTACGAAGATGGTTTTTACTATGCTGATTCAACGGTTTTTGACATTTTTACACATGATTTTGTTGCCGGCAGCCCCCAATCTGCTTTGACGGAGGCAAACACGGTGGTGCTGACGGAAAGCCTCGCCCGGAAATATTTCGGCACAGAAGATCCTTTGGGCAAAATTATTGAAACGGGCATGGGACACAGCCTTGCAGTAACGGCGGTGATCCGCGATCTGCCGGCCAACAGCCATATGCGCTATAAAGCCTTGATTTCGATGGTTTCGGCGGCAAGAGGCAACCTGCAGGAGTTCAATAGTTTCGAGGCAGTCAATTTCTGGAACATTGGTGTGTTCACTTTTGTTTTGCTGCATCCCTCTGCCGAACCCGCTTCGATACTTGACCGCTTTGATGCGTTCTATGACAAATACATGCGTTCGGTTGGCGAGCAGATCAATGCCGGTTTCAGGCCCATGCTCAGGCCCTTGGCCGAAGTACACCTTTATGGCAAACTCAAGGCCGACCTGCCGGCAGGCAACCGAAGTTACCTGTATATATTTATGGCCGTTGCCCTCTTTATCCTGTTGCTGGCCGCCATCAACTATGTGAATATGGCCACAGCCCGTTCGGCCCGGCGTGCCCGGGAGGTGGGCATCCGTAAGGTGGCCGGAGCACACCGCTTGCAGCTGATGTTTCAGTTTATCACCGAATCGGTACTGATGGTTTTTATCGCCTTCGTGATTGCCCTGGCGCTGGTGCAAATGTTTATTCCCGAATTTAACCATCTCTCAGGCAAAGAAATTTCCTTTGCTATGGTGATGCATCCACCGTTTTTTGCATCCATTGTAGGGCTGGTATTGTTTGTGGGCTTGCTTTCGGGTGTGTATCCTGCACTTTTTCTGTCGTCGTTCAAACCTGTACATGTGCTGAAAGGCTCGTTTGCATCGGCCGGACAAGGTGCCGGAAGCAAGAGCGGCAGGCTGCGTAAGGTGCTGGTGGTATTTCAGTTCTGGATTGCTTTTGTGCTCATCATTGGCACATTGGTTGTCGGCGATCAGCTCCGTTTCCTCAAAGACAAAGATCTGGGCTTCGACAAAAACCATTTGCTGGTGCTGCAGCTTCAGGATACGGCTTTCCGCAACCGTGCGGAGACCTTCAAGGAAAAACTCTTGCAGCATCCCTCCATCAAAGGGGTGACGAATGCTTCGGGTGTTCCGGGCATGTCGAATGCCATCACAGTGATGCGTCTCGAGTCGGAGCAAGGTTGGGAAGAACAGGCACTCATGTGGACACAGGTTGATTACGACTATCTGAAGGTTATGGGGATCAACCTGATACAGGGAAGGGATTTTGATCGTAGCATGGGTACCGACCGCGAAGAAGCTGCCATTATTAACGAAGCTATGGCCCGAAAATATGGCTGGAGCGATGAGCCACTGGGAAAGAAAATCCATTTCAACTTCGAACTGGATGGGAGTGGTGGTCGTGTGCTGAAAGTGATTGGTGTGGTAAAGGATTTTCATGTGAATTCGTTGCACAATGTCATTGAACCTTACGTCATCATGCTGAAAACAGCCCCACGCTACCTGATGACTGTTCGGGTGGAAGAAAACCGGCTTCCTGAGGCCCTCACACACATCTCCGCAACATGGGATGGCTATTCAGCCGGCAGACCATTCGACTATAAGATACTTTCGGAACAACTTCAGGGCCAATATGAGAGCGAAGAAAAGATCGGACTTATTTTCGGATTGGCTTCTGTACTCACCATTTTCATAGCTTTACTTGGCTTACTGGGACTTTCATCCTTTGTAGCGGAGCAGCGCATGCGCGAAATCGGCATCCGAAAGATACTGGGCGCCTCAGTTGCCTCCCTGTTCAGGTTGCTTTATACCGAGTTTGCCCTGCTTATCCTGCTTGCATTTGTTATTTCGGTTCCCTTTGCCTGGTGGAGGCTTGAAGTCTGGCTCGAATCCTCTTTTGTATATCATACCCAACTCAATCCTGTAACCTTCCTGATTGCCGGTTTCTTGGCCGCCTGCGCCGGATTGCTGGCCATCAGCTTTCACCTGATAAAAGTTGTTCATGCCAATCCGGTTAACACAGTCAAATACGAATGATGTTCTGTTTGCTCAGAAACTGAATATACAATTAAACAAGGCTTTTGGAAATATCAATTTTCAAGAGAGTATGGGGTTAGATTCGTAAACTGTGATTCGTAATCCGTGATGAGTAATTGGTAAAAAAGTTCCCATGTAGTGCAGATTTTTTTAGCGTTTACCTCCAGCCCCTATTGGGGAGTCGCTAAAAATCAGCTTTTGCCGAATCACCAAGTGACACTTCCCCACCAACGCCCATAGCCAAAAACGTGAAACTGAACCAAAATCCATCCCAACCCGAAACACGCAACCCGGAACACGCAACCAGATCCCAACCAGCAACAAGCAACCAGAAACCAGAAACAAGTACCAAGAACTTTTCAAGAAAAAAAGAACAAAAAGAAAACCCTGACAATTAGGTGAAATTTTAACAGACCATTTGGCTTCGGCGGCTATTATCTAAAGATTTCTGATTGCCGATTTCAGATTTTTGATTTTTGACTTGACTGAATCCATGAGTGGTTCAACTTAAAATTTTTGATGTGGCTAGTGGTAATGGTGGTTTCGACTCCGCTCAACCAC
>Ga0208244_101114_pt1 | contig 17042 bp, 8 predicted proteins | sample SubbioCR12Aug_5A_FD_184828 | JGI IMG/M metagenome (GOLD analysis project Ga0208244, IMG submission 184828) | Serpentinite rock and fluid subsurface biosphere microbial communities from McLaughlin Reserve, California, USA - CR12Aug_5A (SPAdes) | ecosystem: Environmental > Terrestrial > Deep... | reverse complement strand
GCCGCCGCCTGTGATGGTGACCATTGGGGGCCCGATATATCCGCCGCGCGGCGTGACGCCGATGCTCGCGACGCCGTTCCCTTCCGGAGCGCGGAGCGGCACGGCAAGGGTACAGACCTGATTCGTCGTGTCAATCACGGCCCCGCCGGAATAGATGTCCACCCTGTCGGGAGCGTTCGCCCCCGCGCTGATGATGTTCCCCGCCGCGCGAGCCCGGAGAGTACCGCCGTTGAAGTTCACGATGGCGACCGATCCCGTGCGGGCCGAGGATTTGCTAAGCGTGTTCGCCAGAACCGTGCCGCCGTTCAGGTTGACCACCGCAAACATATTCGTGCGGTCGGCCATGTTGACCGTGCCCGATATCCGCACGTCAGCGCTGCCGTCCGCCGTGAAGACCGCATGCCCGGTCGATGCGCCGTTGTCGGAGCTTTCGCCGACGTTCAGCCCGCTGGCGGTCACGAACGTCCCGCCCGCCGTGTACACCACGCCCGTGCCCCCGCGGCTGAGCCCGAGCTGCCCGCCGAAGACAGTCCCCTGCTCGAACGCGCCGCCGGTCTGGTAGAGGAAGCCCACCGACGCCCTGTCGCGCCCGAGATGGAAAAACCCGTTGTTGGTGAAAGTGCCGCTGTTCAGTTCGTAATACCCGTAGCCGCTCATCCCGATGCGTCCGTCGCTGCTGGCGCCGCACCAGTTGTGCATGCGGGAGCTGCCCGACTGGTAGACGGCACCCGCGCCGCTGGTCTCGTTCCCGAGGTAAAGGCGGTTCGTGATCACCGCCTCGTCGCGAAGGTGCAGGATCGCGTTGCCGCGCTGCCCGATCACCAGTGTCGGCCCTGAGACGTTATTGCCTGCCAGCCAAGACCCCCACGTCGTCTTGCCTCCCACCGTCATGACGGCGAAGCGTCCCGCGTCGTCACCGATGTAGCACGATTTGTTGGTCACGTCGATCGCCATCCCCGTCGCGTTGGTGAGCATGATCGACGCCGTGTTGGCGAGAATCATCCCCAGCCGGTGGGTGCCCGACGCGGTGATGACGAATTCTCCGCCGTGCACGCGGGTGTCACCGCGGTACTCGTTGATCCCGGAGAGCGTCATGCGGTTCGCCCCCAGCTTGGTCAGTCCCATGCGGTTCGGCAGGTTGTGTGGAATCTCCAGCCCCGACAGCGTTGTGTCGATGCTCAATACCGCATTATCCGCAAGAAACGAGGAAGCCTGATTCAGGTCGCGGATCTGCTCCGCCGTCCAGCCGATGCCGCCGCCGTCGGAGGCGTGAACCGCAAGCGTCCCGCCGCCTGCCACGGTCAGCCGTCCATCGTTGTACCCCGGCAGGGAACCCGGCGTCCGCGCATAAAGGATGCCGTTGCTGATGATCGTGCCGCCCTCGTACGTGTTGGCTGGATTCAGGAAGTACGTCGTGGAGTTGGCGGTGGTTTTGACCACCGAGCCGGGGCCGGAGATCGGCCCGCTCACCGTCGAACTGAACGTCCCCGCCGCGTCGAAGACCGCGCGCCCGTTCAGCGTCACCGGACCGGCCCAGATGTTCTGGTTGGTGACGTTTCCGTCTCGTGCGTAGAACCGCGAGTTATTTTCCATCACCAGCGCCCACATGACAGGGGTGGTGAGTCGCCAAATATCGAAGATCGCACCGCTGCGAACAGTCATCACGTTCGCCGCGCTACCGCCGAGCGTCGTGCCAGCCTCCACCGTGAACGTCCCCTCCTGAATGTCGATGTTACCCGCCCCGGGCGTCACCGTGACGCCCGTGAGCCCCACCATGTTCGGTCCCTTTTTCGTGAGCGTGTAGCCGTTCATCGCGAGCGTCGACGGCGTGGCCGTGTTCCGGATGTCCCAACGCCCGCCGGACTGCGCGCCGCCGAAGGTCGCGTCGCCGTCCAGCGTCACGAACCGGAGCGCGTTGTACTGCGACGTGTTCGAGTTGTTGACGATCACGCCGCGCCCGTCGGTGCCGGAGCCGCTGACCGTGATCATCTCCGCCCCGAGGTTGAGCCCCTGCGCCGCGAGCGTCCCGCCGAGGTCGAGTGTCGCGCCGGACCCGACGACCGTTCCCGCGCCCTTGTCGCCGAGCGCGTTGCTGTTCTGCACCACGAGCGTGCCCGCGCTCACCGTCGTCACGCCCATATACGTGTTGTTGCCGGAAAGGGTGAGCTGGCCGCTGCCCTCTTTGGCGAATGCGCCCGGCCCGCTGATGACTCCGGAAAGGGTCTGCGTGGACGTGCCGCCGACCGTCAGCGCACCCTGATAGATCGCGGTCACCCCGGAATAGCTGTTCGACGCCGTGAGCAAAACCTTGCCCTGCCCGTCCTTGCTCAGCATGGACGCCGCGCCGTTGTTCACGACCGGCGCGTTGAGCGTCAGCACCGCGCTCGCGTCATCGTTCTGGAGCATCAGGTTCCCGCCTGCATCCAAGGCGGCTACAGCTCCCTCGCCGGGGGCCTCGCCCACCTTCAGCGCGGCCTGTCCCGCGTTGATCTTGAGCACCGCCGTCTGGAGCGTCTTGTCGGCCGCGCCGTCGCGGGTCTGGATCACCGCAGGCGTGTCCGTATTCTGAACAACGCCGAAAACGCGCGTGACCGTCGCGCCCGCAAGCGTGATCGGCCCATCCTCGCCGGGCGTGTTGATCCGCGCCGTCACGGCGGCGTCGTCAGGAATCACCGATGTCGGGCCGCGCGCCGCGATATCCGTCACGGAACCCTCGTCCGCCGCGTAAATCCCGCGCGCGCTGCTGTACGCCGCCGGGCTTCCGTTGACCGTCGCCCATCCCCCGAGCACCCCGTTGGGATACCCGCTGATAAAGATCCGGTTGCGCCCGCTCTCGCCGAGCCCCGAGCCCGAGAAATTGACCGTCCCGCCCAGACAGACCAATCCGGAAAGCGTCACCGTCGACGTCTGGCCGCTGTCGGCCTGGGAGACGGCGATCGTGTTCGCGCCTGCCGTCAGCGTCACCGCGCCGATGGTCTCGCTGTAGTTGGCGGCGCCGCCGCTGTGTTCGAACGCGAGGGTCGCGCCGCCGAGCGTGACCGGCGAGGCGTCGCGCAGCCGGTTGCCGTTGTTGGCGGACGCGCTGTTCACCACGCGCAGCGTGGCGTTGCTGTTGACCGCATAACTCGTGGACGAGGCTGCCGCCCCCGCCGCGCCGGAAAGCGCCAGCGTGCCGCCGTTGACGACCGTCGCGCCGCTGTAGGTGCTGTTCCCTGAGAGCGTCCACAGGCCGGTCCCGGCTTTGGTGAGGCTCACCGTACCCGAACCGTTCACGACCGCGCCGCTGAATTCGCCCGTGCCCTCCGTCGAGCCTTGCAACACCAAAGTTTTGGCCCCTGACGACGTCGAGGCGGTCGCGGAAGTGAACTTGAGCAGCCCGGTGCCGCCCTGCTCGATGATGCCGCCGGTCCGCACATCGACCAGACGGTCGGAAGTGTCGCCCGTACCGGTGTAGAGGTAGCGGGCGCCGACCGCGTTCAGCACGATGTTCGTCCCCGCGCCGAGGCCGCACGCGACAAGGCGGTTGGCCAACTTCTCGAACCGGATGGTGCCCGCCACGTTGATGATCGTGCTGAGCGTGTAGTCATTGGCGGGATTCATCAGCGCGATCGTCCCGCGGTACGTGTTGTGCCAGAACTCGAACCCCGTCGCGCCCGTCAACTTGGCGTTGATCGTCAGGGTCTTGCCGGTCTCCGCCCCGTTGTCAAGATGCCCGTCACCTCCGGTCGTGCTCAGAAAAATAACGCCCGGGCCGTTGATCGTGCAGTCCTGAGCGGCCATGATGCCGTTGCCGCCCCCGTTGCTGACCGTCATGGTCGTCCCCGCCCCGAGGTTGACCACGCCGCCGTCCGCGTTCATCTGAAGCAGCCTCATGCTCGAATTGCCGTTGAGCGCCAACGCCCCGGCCCCGTTCAGGTAGACGTCCAGCCCGCTCCCCCCCCTGTCAAGACGCCCGTTCACCGAGACAGGGCCTGCACCATTGAAAGTCAGCGTCTTCGTGCCGCCGGACATGCCCGCGATGTCGGCGAAACTCAGTGTCTGCCCCGCATGGTTGTTTCGGATGCTGTAACTGGCGGTCGTGCCGTCCGGCCCCAACCGCACGGTCGCGTTGAAGCTCTGGCTGTTCCCCGCCGAGGAGGTCAGGAGAATCTCGCCGCCGTCGCGCAGGATGTTCGTCTGGCTGTTCGCGGGGCCCGCGCCGAGCACATACGGCGCCACGCCCGCCGTGTCGAACGTGATGAACTGGATGCCAGAGAGTCCTGCGAGGTCAAGCGCCGTGTTTCCGTTCCCCGCGCCCGTGAACGTCGCCGTCTCGTTCCCCGACGGGAAAGGCGACACGCCCCAGTTTGCGCTGTTCGTCCAATAAACGTCTTCAGCTCCGGTCCATGTGCCGCTGGCCGCCGAAACCTCGCTCACGCCAAACGCGAGACAAAGCCCCGCCGCGACAAACCCGCTCACGCGCGCCACTCGTGCCATAACAACCTTCTTTCCTTAATTCAACTATCAACACACACACATTACAGTATTGCTTGTAAGGTTAGAGAACCGCCTTGCGGCTGTCAATCCCCCCCGACCCCTTTATTTTTGTCTTTCACTCAAAAGCGACCTCCAGCAGCCCGGCCCCATTCACGGTAACGATCAGGGCGCGCGCCTCCTCCAGATAGCGGCTCTCGGCCTCCGCCCCCCGCCAAGAAACCCCCGTCGGACGCGGAATCCCCGCCAGCAGCACCCGGTACGAGCCCTCCGGCCACCCTCCGACTTCCAGCTTCAACCGGTGCGGCCCGCAACCGTCGGCGGCCCGGGCCTCCCCGGGCACATGCGCGCGCGCGCCGCCCGGCAGGCGCGTGACCGTGTACATCGGCGTCTTCCCGTAAGCCTCCGCCACGTGCGCCTGAAGTGTCCCCGGATTGATCGCGGGCCCGTCGCGCTGCTGCCGTTCGAGCAGAAAATAATCCGGCAGCAATCCGCACCGCTTCTCCGCGTCATCGGCCGGAAAACACATCTGCAACCCCGTGAGGGTGATCCCTTTCGCGACCTGCCGCCACAAACCCCCGCCGGACGCGTCGACGCGCGCAAGATCCTCCAGCGCAGAACGGTACACCAGCCCGCACCACTGCACCGGCTGCCCGATCCAGTTCGGCGCGACCCAATCCGTCGCCCCGATCACCCCGATTGTCGCATACAGGCCCACCTCGCCTGCCACCGGCGGCGCGAGATACAGCATCGTCATCCCCGTCCACGCCCAATAGCGGGCCTGCTCCAGATACGCCTGCCGCCCGCTCAGCACATAGCCCAGCACATAGCACCGCACCAGCCGCGCGGAGGCCACGATGTCGGGCGTGTGCAGCGGCATTTCCCACGGCTGTGCCCCGCGCGGGACTTCTCCCGCATAATGGGCCGTCATGCGGTCAAGCACCGCCAGCGCATCCGCCACGGCGGCTTCATCCCCTGTCAGCGTCGCCTGCAGCAGCAAGTCCTCGGCGGAGATCGCGCTCAGCCCGTTGCAGTGGTCGGCCCCCAGCGTCACCCCGTAGTCTTTCTTGCCGGGACGGTACGCCACGCGCCCATCCGGCATGTGCCGCGCCATCTGCCGCACCCGCCCGGCCGCCTGCGACACGAGCGACTCGAGGTCTCCGTAGAGCAACGCCCCCGTGGGACGCCTGACGTGCGAGATGCCGCCGATCCCGTGGCTGCCCTTCGGCAACGCCTCCGCCGCCTGCCGCGCCGTCTCTTCGAGCCTCGCCTTGAGCGCCGCCTCCGGCGCGTGCGCCGCCAGCCACAGGAGATACCCCGGCACGTCCTCCGCCTTCGCAGGCGCGAACGACGTCCCCCACACCGCGTGCCGCCACGTCAGCCCCTCCCGCAACGACGAGTCCAGCCATCCCGCCGACAGCAGCCGCACGGCGGCGTCGAAGCCTCCCGGAAACGACGGCAGCGGCGGAAGCCCGAACTGGGCCACATACCTTGAGCACGCCTCGGTCACGGCCTGCCCGCTCCCCCCGTTCAGCCACGCCTTGACCGTGTACGTGCGCCCCGCCTCCAGTGTGACGCCACCGTAGACCTCCAGCTCGCCCTCAAACCGCGCGTCACCCACCGCAGGAGACCAGACGCCGAACACATGCCCGCCGGAATTGAAAACCCGGTCGGGAGAATCGAAGAACGGCGAGACAGGAACCCCACCCTCCTGCCAAACGGCTGAGAACCAGTTGCCTCCGGCGACCAGCGCCATCATCGGATAACACACCTTGTATCGGGCGACGAGCCGCCTGTTGGCCGCCGCCCCGCGGATCTCCTTCTCGTTGCTCGACGGCTCATCCGCCAAATATTCCACGCCGGGCAACAGCGCCTGACTTTTCGCCCCGCCGAACGTCCCCACGCCTGAGAAAAGAGTCAGCCACGGGAGATGCACCACCTGCCGCTCCTGATCGACGGCCACCGAGGTCTCGACACAAACCGCGTCCCGCTCTTTCCTGAACGCCCGCGTCAGACGCCAGACCGCGCCCCCCTCATCACGTGCCGCCACACGCACGGAGAAGCCGTCGCCCTGCCGCTCCGTCTCCACCTTCGCGTCCTTGAAACTGACCGGCACGATGCCTCCGCCTGCGGCATAAGCGATGCCCTCGCCAAGATCCGACTGCGCCATCTTTTGCCCGTTGACGAGGAAGGTCAGCGCGTTCCACCGCTGGGGATCGTGGATGATCCGCAAAATCCCGGAATCCATGCCGAGCCCGTCTTCCGGCGCGTCCGCAAAAACCGGCGGCCCAAAAACGGGCGTGCCGTACGGCACCAGCGGGACAACCGAAAGGCGACGTAAACTCACGCGTCCGCGCGTCCCGGGAGGGTCGAGCCGCACCTGCATGCGTGGCCCACGCGGAAAAATGACGCCCCGGTGTCGGTCCGGAAATGCGGCGTCACGCTCCAGATCAACGGCGCGTTCCTCCGTGAACCCCTCGCCTGCGGCGGCATAGAACAGGCGGAAACTCCCCGCATGACCGCATTCGGCCTCCAGCGTCACAGCCAACCGCTTGGCGTTGCCGAACGCCCCCCCGTCCAGAACCGGGCTCACCGTCCACGGGTCAACCCCGTCCAGCTCAAGCGTATAACACCCTTCCGACGGCACAACGCGCGCATCCGCGTTCACCCGCCAGCCTTGCCCCCCCGACGTGAAATCCACCCACGTCACAGGTTCAGCGGCGACGCAACATCCCGCCGCCAGAACCAGCCCCCAGAAGAAACACCGCAACATCTCGCTAAATCCTCCGTTCGAGCACCATCGCCGTCCGGCACGGCAAATAGACCCTGATGACGTGGCACATCTCGTTGCCACGCGTCTCGGACGACAGCGCGAACCGCTGCCCCGGCGCGATGCGGGCATGCCCTCCGAAACGCTCCTCATCACTGTCCAGCACCAGCCGGAACTCCCCCGGAGGCACCACCACGCTGAAATCCGTCACCGACTCCGAACTGTGGAAGTTGAAAAGGAAGACCAGCGGCCCGCGCTCGAACACGAGGATCTTGTGGCGGTCGGAAACGAACAGCCTGCGCGGCACCGTTCCTTCCAGCGCACCGTACCTCCGAACCGTATGCATGACCGCCTCGTCGAACTCCCCCAGACACCAATACAGCAGTTCAGGATTGTCCCGCAGCGCCCACTGCCGCCGCGCGTAATGATACGAGAACCCGTTCCCCTCGCGCGGAAAATCGATCCACTCCGGGTGGCCGAACTCATTCCCCATGAAATTGAGATACCCGTGCCCCGCCGTCCCGACCGTCGCAAGCCGCGCCAGCTTGTGCAGCGCCACCCCGCGCTCGGCCTTGAGGCTGTCCACCGCGCGCGACATGGCGTCATAAATCGCCGAGTCCACCAGTTGGAAGAAAAGCGTCTTTCCCCCCACCAGCGCCTGATCGTGGCTCTCAACATAGTTCACCGTCTGCTCGTCCGCGCGCCGGTTCGTCAACTCGTGCCACAAATACCCGATGCTCCAATCCTCGTCGCGGACGTCCCGCACGAGGCGGAACCAGCATTCGGGAACCCCCATCGCCATACGGTAGTCGAATCCCGCCCCGTAATCGCACAGCGACGCGGCGATCCCGGGCATGCCACTCACGTCCTCGGCGATGGTGAGCGCATCCGGACGGATCTCGTGGATCAGCCGGTTGGCCAGCTTGCAGTAGATCCATGCATCCTCATCCACCGTCGCGTCGAAATACTGGCTGTAATCCACGAAGTCCACCCCCAGCCCGTGGTGCAGGTACAACATGCTCGTGATTCCGTCGAAGCGGTAGCCGTCGAGGTGGAACTCATCAAGCCAATAACGGCAGTTTGACAGCAGGAAATGCAGCACGTCCGTCTTGCCGTAATCGAAACACCGCGAGTCCCACGCCTCATGCCACCCGCGCAGCCCGTCATGGAAATACTGGTACGGCGTCCCGTCGAACAGCGACAACCCCTCCCGCTCGTTCTTCACCGAGTGCGAGTGCACGATGTCCATGATCACCGCCACACCCTCTTGATGCGCCGCGTCAACCAGCGCCTTCAACTCCTCCGGCGTCCCGAAACGCGACGAGCACGCGAAGAAACTGGACACGTGATACCCGAACGAGCCGTAGTAGGGATGCTCCATGACCGCCATCAACTGGATCGTGTTGTACCCGGCCTTGATGATCCGCGGCAGGATCTTCTCGCGGAACTCGGTATACGTCCCCACACCCAGCTTGTCCTGCGCCATCCCCACATGCGCCTCGTAGATCAGCGGCACGCGCCCGGGCACGGTAAACTCCGGCGTCTGCCACACATAGGGCGCGGGATCCCACACCTGCGCGGCAAACAGTAACGTCGTCGGATCCTGCACGACGCGCCGGGCATACGCCGGGATCCGCTCGCCGCGTCCGCCATCCCACACCACCTCAAGGCGGTAACACTGGCCGTGCCGCATGGCGTCAGCCCCCGCCTGCAGCTCCCAGACATCCCGCCCCGGAAGGCGCTGCAACCGGAAGGCGTCCTCAACCCGCCACCCCGAGAAATCCCCGACGAGCCAGATCCCCGTCGCATGCGGTGCCCACTCGCGGAACACCCACCCGTCCGGCGTCTTGTGCAGCCCGTAGTACTCATGCGCACAGGCGAACTCCGCCAGACTCCCCGGCCCCGCCGACAGCGTCGCCGCCCGCTCGTCCGCCAACCGCGCGCGCCGCCTGATGATCTCCTCGTAAGGATGGAGATAGGGATCGTCCAACAGGCACAAACGGCTGGCTGATTCTGGCATAACCTGACCTCCAGGCGGTTTGACGTCTATTCGAATGAGCGGACCAACGGACGCTTCAACATTTTCTCGTAAATGTCGATGTAGCGCTTCGCGCACGTCTCGTGGTTGAACCGCGCACGCCCCTCCGACATGATCCTCGCGACAGCCCGCTGACGCACGTCAGACGGCTGCTTGTGGAACTCCATCGCCTTGTCCATCGCCCACTCCAGACCGCGGCTGTCGTAGATCTTGAAGACGAAACCGTTGCCTCGGTCTTTGGCGAGATCAAGGTGCTCCACCGTGTCGTGCAGCCCGCCCGTGTCGTGCACCACCGGCAGCGACCCGTACAACTGGCCGACCATCTGCGGCAGCCCGCACGGCTCGAACAGCGACGGCACCAGCGTGAAGTCCGACGCCGCGAACCCGAGCTGCGAGAGCGACTGGTTGAAATCGCAGACCGCCAACCGCCCGTAAAGCTCGTGGAAACGCAGGATGTCGTAGAACGGCTTCTGGTACACGCCGTTCGCCACCACCGCGATCTGCACGCGCTGCTTCCAGTGGCGCGACATGAACCGGTAGAGGATCTCCGTCAGCAGTTGCGGCCCCTTCTGCGCGGGATCAAGCCGCGACGGCCAGAAAAAGAGCGGCGCGTCGGGATTCTCCTCCAGACCCATCTTCCGCTGGAACGACACCTTGTTCGCGCGTTTCGCCTCGCAATGCGTCTCCGCGCTATACTGGACGTCCAGATTCGTGTCCGTCTCTGGATTGTCGGAAGGGTCGGGCGCGTTCAGGATGCCTGCCGCACACCCGGCCCGGTACTTGTTGCGGATCTCCTCGCGCAGCGCGTTCGGGATGAAATCGTGCCAGCCGTTCACGATCTCCTCAAGGAACGTCGGGCTCACCGTGTTGATGAAGTGCGAGGCGAACACCCCGCTCGCCTGCATGTCGATCGGGTTGGAATTGCGCGACTCCTCGTAGTTGTAAGGAATCCGCGTGTAGTAAAGGTTGCCCCAGAACTCCGCCGCGTCGATCCCCGAATCCTCGATCTGCGCCAGATTCAGGTGGTGCGTGTGGATGTTGTGCACCGTGAACAGGCACGGGATGCCCATGCGCCGCGCCGCGCCGGGGATCAGCCCCGTCATCCAGTCGTTGCAGTGGATCAGATCCGGCTGGACGGTCGGGATGATGTTGTTCATCACCTCCCGCGAGAACGCCAGCGCCAGCTTCGGGTTCTCGTTCTGCGAGTTGCTGTACACCGTGTCGCGGTAGTAGAAGCACCGGTCTTCCGCCAGATGGATCCGCGTGTCAGGCAGACGGCTCTTGTAGACCCGCAGCTCGTCGCTGATGAGCTGCCCCACGTCCACATGGAACATCCTCCGGTAGTGCGGCAGCGCCACATGCACGTCCGCCCCGAGATCGAACAGCGCCGCCACCAGCGAAGCCGAGACGTCCGCCAGCCCCCCCGCCTTCGCATTCAGACGGCACGCCATGTTCCCCATCCCCGCCGGCAGATACGTGATCTCCGGCGTGACAATCAGAATACGGGGTTTCTCCACAGTCGCCACACGCTTTTTCGCTTTAGCCATGAATCCCCCTTCCGCCGCACCCACACACACCGGCGAAGTGTAAAACGCTTATTGCTGCGGTTTGACGCCCGCTTTCTCGTCCACCTTCTGCGACAGCTCGCGCACACGCGCCTTCATCTCGTCCAGTTTCTTCTGCTTCACCTGAACCTCAGGAACCTCCTGAACCTTCTTCTTCAGTTCAGTCATCGTGCTCGCCAACTCGTCCTGAAGCTGCCTGAAGCGCGTCCGCAGCGCGTCAACGGAAGGGTTCGAGTAGCGCGTGTCTGCCCACGCCTGACTCAATTCAGACTCCACCTTGTTTGCCTCGATCATCTTCTCGGCACGCTCGGCCATCCATTCGTTCACCTGCTTACGGTCTTCATCCGAAAGCTTCGAGAAGTCCTGCGCGTGAACGGCGCACACGTGCACCGAGACTGCAACGATAACCCACACCCACGAAAAACGCATTGTCCGGCTCCTTATTTCGCTCATCAAGGTGCCAACAGTGTAATTAAAAAATGTCTCGTACGCAACCGCAGGTTGCATCTAAACACGTCTCGCGCCGCGCCGGGTCAGACCCTACGCCCCGGCGCGGATGATCAGCCCCAGCCCCGCGATGAACAGCACGAACATCAGCAGGTTGAGGCGGTTTGAACTCGCCGGAGCCCCTTTGAACTCCTTCCACACCAGAATGCCCCACAGCGCCGCCACCAGCGTCGCCCCCTGCCCCAGCCCGTACGAGACCGCCGTGCCGGCCTTGCCCGACGCCACCAGACTGAGCGCCATGCCGATGTTCCAGATCGTGCCCCCCAGAATGCCGACCGCGTGCAGCCGCGGGGTGCCGAGCGTGAAGTACGCCGACGGCGAGACCGGCTCGCCGCGCACGGGCTTGAGCGAGGCGACCGTGTTCCAGACGAAGTTCGAGAGGAACAGGCCGAACGCGAACACCACCAGCGCTGTGTAAGGCGTCATCAGCCCCGCCTCGGGCACCGCGAAGTTCTTGACCATCCCCTTCGAGACGAGCCCGAAAAAGCCCGCGCCCATCAGCGCGCCGGCGATCACGGAGATCGCGATGCCGAGCCCGGAGCCGCCCTTCCGCGCGCCGCCCGCCTTGGCGGCGACAAGCTTCTTGTACGCCAGCGCGTTGAGGACGATGGCCAACGCCACCAGCGCCACACCCGCGAACAGCAGCACCGGATCGCCCTTCGGGTTGAACCAGTACGTCTGGACCACGCCCAGCACGAGCGCGAGGCCGATGCCGATCGGGAACGCCACCGCGAGCCCCGCCAGATCGATCGCGATGACCAGCAGGATGTTCGCCAAGTTAAACAGCACGCCGCCGAGAAAAGCCAGACCGAGATGCCCCGCCCCCGCCTGCCGGATATCGGCCAGAAAACCGCGCCCCTCCGCCCCGAAACTGCCGAACGTGAACGCGAACAGCAGCGAGCTGAGCAAGATGCCGACCCCGTAGTCCCAGTAGAACAACTGATACTTCCATCGGTCGCTCGAAGCCAGCTTCTGGGTGTTGCCCCATGACCCCCAGCACAACATCGTCACCACGCAGAACGCCACCGCCAACGCATAATTCTCGACGAAGAACATAACCGACCTCCCTTACCCGATGATTGAACCGACCACCTCAGCCCGGCGCGGCGCCGACGCCTGCGCACCCATGCGCGTCACCGACACCGCCGCCGCCCGCACCGCGAACCCCGCCGCCGCCTCCAGCGTGTGCCCCTCCGTCAGCGCCACCGCCAGCGCCCCGTTGAACACGTCGCCTGCCGCCGTCGTGTCCACCGCCTCGACCTTGACCGCGGGCACCAGACGCCCCGCGCCGCCCTCGTACACGTACGCGCCGCGCGCGCCCATCGTGATGATCACGCGCCGCACACCCCTGCAGCACAACGCCTCTGCCGCCGCAGCCGCCGAGACCTCGTCCGTGACCGTGATCCCGGTCAGCAGCTCCGCCTCGCTCTCGTTCGGCGTGATCAGGTCGAGGCAGCCGAACAGCGCCTCCGGCAACGCGCAAGCCGGCGCCGGGTTCAGCACCACCGGCACCCCTGCCGCCGCCGCCCACGCCGCCGCCTGCCGCACCGTCTCGACCGGCGTCTCAAGCTGCATCAGCACCAGCCCCGCCCGCTCGATCTCGGAACGCGCCGCCGCCAAATCCCCCGCCGTCAACGTGCCGTTCGCGCCGGACGCCACCGCGATGCAGTTCTCGCCGTGCGCGTCCACCATGATCAGCGCCACGCCCGAAGGCTCATTCGCGTCGGTCAGCACGAACTCCGTGCGGATGCCCTCCTTCTCGAAAAGCGCCTTCGCCTCGCGCCCGAAAAGGTCGTCGCCGACCTTCGCGACGAACGTCACGTCTCCTCCGAGCCGCGCCGCCGCGACCGCCTGATTCGCGCCCTTGCCGCCGGGGTTCATCATGAACCGCCCCCCGAGAATCGTCTCGCCCGGCGCGGGAATCCGCGCGGACTTGACCACCATGTCGGTATTCGTGCTCCCGATCACCACAATCTTGCTCATTTCATCTCACCTCGATCCCGCCCCAGTACGCCGCCTCCCACGACCAGCCGTCCGGCTGGTTCACCAGCTCCACCTCCACGGTTTTTCCCGCGAACGCCGCAAGCCCGACCGTGAACGTCCGCCACGCGGGCGTCCCGCCCACCGCCTGCCGCAACACCTCTGTGCCCCCGACCTTCGCCACGAGCACGAAATCCCCCTTGGCATGGTTCGCAACCGTCACCGCCAGCACAGGTTCGCCGCCCGCAGGCACCGCCACCCGTTTCGACAACGTCACGCCGGTCTCCTTGTCGGGCGGATGCGTCATCACCACATGCTGCCGCCCCAGATACTCTGCGCGGTAACCGGGCGCCATGTCCTTGCCGTTCGGCGAGGTCTTCCAGCCGGGAAAGAGCGCGTCCAGCGCCCCTTGAACCCGCGCCGTCGGGTCGTCGCCACCCACATCCGCCGGATGCGGACGGAAACGGATTTTCGCGTACTCCGCCTCGGTGAACCGCGCCCCCTCCGCCGCCCCCGCCTGCCATGAGGGCGTGTAGGCGCCGGGCGCGGCTGCCACACGCGGGACCACGAACCACTCCCTGCCGTCCGCGCCCTTCTCCACACGCCCGCCGTGACGCGCCACGATCTGCCGCGCCAACCGCTCGCACACGTCCAGCAGCGCAGGCACGTTATACGCCGTATAGGAAAACCGGGGCTCCAACGCCAGCCGTTCCGTGTAGTGCGCGGGCAGCCGCGAGAACCCCCTGCACGTGCCCAGCACGCCTGCCGCGCTCGACGGGTTGCAGTCGGAGTCATAGCCTCCGCGCATCGAGACCACAACCGTCTTCTCCATGTCGCCCGCGCCGTACAGCAATCCCAGCAACACCATCGCGCCGTTGATCCGCACGTCGATCGCCCCGTTGGAGCCGCGCTGGTAAGCCGGATCCTTGCGGTACTTCTGGAAACACAATCCCCACGTCTTCTGCCAATCCTCGGGATGCTCCCGGTGCCACCGCACCACATCGCGCACCATCTCCGCGTACTGGCTCTCGGCAGGGATGCACGCCAGCCCTGCGGCGATGACCTTCTGGACGTCGTCCTCGAAAAACGCCTCGGCGTACATCCCGCCCATGAACTGCCCACCGTAAACGCCGTCGCCGTAGTTCATCATCCGTCCGAATTTCTCGCCCAACGCGATCACCGCGTTCGGCAGCCCCGGCGCGATCAGCCCCGCGAAGTCCGCCTCGATCTGGTAGTCGATGTCGTTCGCCCGCGAATTGAAGCGCGGGTGCGAGCTGTCCGGCGGCGCGATGCCCCGCCGCAGGTTCTTGCGCCCCGCCTCGTTCGCGCACCAGAGCCGGTACTCGCTGTTCGCGAAGTCGATCCCCGCCTGCCGGATCGACACATCAAGCCCGTGCTCCTCCAGCGTCCGCAGGAAGGTCATCTCCACATACAGGTCGTCCTGATCGAACGCCTGATTGACCATTTCCGGCCCCCACTTCGGCACCGCCTCCTCCGGAATGATCCTGTCGTTGAACTCCGTGGGCGCGCCCCACGCGACGCCGATGATCTGGCCGATCCATCCGCCCTTCATCTTGTCGCGGTACGCCTCCACGGAAATCCGCCGCTCGCCCTGCGCGAACGAGAGCGAAGCCGCCGCGACGAGGATTACTGAAACAAGCTGGTTTTGCGCGCCCATACGGTTCTCCCGTGTCAGGTCACAGCTATTTCCGCGGCGGCTGCACGCAGAGCTGCACGATCGCCTCACGCACGCGGGCCGCCTGCTCCGGGCTCATCACGAGATAACGGTGCGGCCCGTTGCCGTCTTTCGCCGGACGGAACCACGTCGCGCCGTTGTCCTCCACCTGCACCGTCCCGGCGGGCGACAGGCCGAAATAGCCGCGGTCGGGATAGACCGCGTACAGCAGCGCGGTCGGATCCCACGTCGGGCGGTTGTGGCCCTTCGGCGAATAGAGCGCGTACGCCTCGGGCAGCGGATGGTGCTTGATGTAACCGTAGTCGCGCTCGACCGACTCGTAGGGATAAGCCGCCGCGATGCCGATCTCGTAGCCGCTCCACACCACCGGCGCGGGCCACTCCTTCGCCAGCTTCTGCGCTGCGGGGATGTCCTTGATCACATTGTACTCCAGATGCCGCGTATTCCAATCGACGGTCTGGAACGCGCCCGCCATGATGGACAGCATCTTCACCTTTTTCGCGATCAGGTCACGCCCGTTGAGCGGCGAGTGCTCGTCCGGCTGGGACTCCAGCAGCCGCTGGAAGTTGGTGAAAAAGCCCACCTGCACCAGCGCCACGCTGTTGTCCGGCTGCCCCGCCAGAATCTTGCGGATCAACCCCGTGGCCTCGGGGGCGTCAGCACCGCTCTTCAAGTCGTGCGGATAACGCAAACTTCCGTCCTCATTCGTCGCTTCCGCAAGCCGGTTGAACTTGCCCGGCTCGGGCGTCGCGCCGCCCTTGACCACGCCGATCGGGATATCCGGCCGACCGTAGAACGTGTTGACCGCGTCCGTGAAGGCGGCCGCCTGCGGATGATCCTTCGTGATCGTGACGGCGAGCAGCTCCACCGCGCCGCGCGATTGCAGGGCATGGATCATGCACAACGCCATCACGTCGTCCGTATCGTTGCCCATGTCCGTGTCGAAAATCAGCTTCACCGGCTCGGCCTGCGCCGCCGCCACCACAACCGACAAAACTCCTGCCAACCAGTTACCGTATCTCATTCGTTCCTCCCCGTGTTTCTGTTCTGTTCCGTTTTCAGACAAATTCCCTGAACAGCGTCGCCACCGCGCGCGCCATCGCGGCGGGATAACGCGCCGGATCGGTCACCGACAGCATCTGCCGCCCTTCGGCCTTCTCGGCGGTCCGCCACGTCGTCCAGCCCTTCTCGGTGCATGTCACCTCCACCGGCAGCATCCTGAACACCGCCGCGTCGCCCGCCTCGCGCGAAGGCACGATCTCGCCCCCCTTCGTCACCGTCAGGCCCGCCGCCGCGAACTGGCTCGCCGTGGACCACATGCCGCGCTTGCCATCCAGAACCCGCGCCCACACCTCCGCAGGCGGCATCTGCCGCATGTCCCGCAGCCATTTCGGCGCCGAAGACTTCTCCAACATGTAGGCGAAGTAATTGGCCAGACCCGCCGAAATCCCCTCCAGCGCCTCGCGGTGCGGCAGCCAGTAGAAGCTCCCGGACGCCGCGCTCTCGCGCCGCTCGGTGATATGCCAGCACGGATACCAGTGGAGCGGACACGGCAGGTCGAACATCGCCGCATACGCCGCAGGGTCCAGCCGCACGTTGTGTTCCAGATGCCCCGGACGCTCCGGGTTGTCGTGCGCCGTCCCGCTGTTGAGATGGACGCCCGCGCACTTCTCCCTGAACAGCACCGGCTCGCGCAGCGCCGCCGCCACGATGTCCGCCGCCGACCCCACGCACGTCAGCACGACCGGACGCGGCGCGTCGCGCAACTGCCCGATGATGAAGCGCACGCCCGCCGTCTCGCGCGGCGGCGCGTCCGAAAGGTCGTCCGTCTTGCCGCGCAACCGCCGCGACGTGCCGATCGCCACCGGCACCGCCTGCCCCGTCAGATAGTTCATCTGCGCCACCGCCACCACCGCAGGATCACCCGCGCGGAAATCCGGCGGGTAGTCGATCACCACCCCGCGCAGCTCGAACACTCCCCGCTGCGCCAGCGCGTAGGCGCACGCCAGATCG
>Ga0208244_101113_pt1 | contig 17051 bp, 12 predicted proteins | sample SubbioCR12Aug_5A_FD_184828 | JGI IMG/M metagenome (GOLD analysis project Ga0208244, IMG submission 184828) | Serpentinite rock and fluid subsurface biosphere microbial communities from McLaughlin Reserve, California, USA - CR12Aug_5A (SPAdes) | ecosystem: Environmental > Terrestrial > Deep... | reverse complement strand
CATTTTAAACACAATTTACGGACATTTCCGAAGGATTATTTTAAAAATAATTAACACTGGCGCGTTCGTCTAGTGGCTTAGGACGCCGCCCTCTCAAGGCGGAGATCACGGGTTCGAATCCCGTACGCGCTACAATACTCTAAATGGCTATATAAGGTCTATTTGAATGAATTCTAAATCAATTGTACCTCCGGAAAATATTATTACCAGGATTCTTTTTATCAGGGAGCAAAAAGTAATCCTTGATAGAGAACTTGCACTACTCTATGGTGTTGAGACCCGTGCTTTAAAACAAGCCGTCCGCAGAAATATTAAAAGATTCCCCGAAGATTTCATGTTTCAACTTACTACAGAAGAATTCAAATCATGGAGATCACAAATTGTGATGTCCAATTCTGACTTGAAAGGTTTACGTCATCGTCCCTTCGCTTTTACGGAGCAGGGTGTGGCAATGCTTTCTTCAGTACTTAAAAGTGAAAGAGCTATTGAAGTCAACATATTAATTATGAGGGCTTTTGTCAAACTTCGTGAAATTATTTCAACCCATAAAAAGGTTGAAGAGAAACTGAAAGAAATGGAAAACCGGTTGGGACAGCATGATTCGCAGATTATGCAAATCATTGATGTTATAAATCAATTAATCACACCTCCTGAACCGAAAAAAAAGAAAATCGGGTTTACAGTTTGATTTTACTTCTTTTAATTAATTCAAATTACAAACATAAATAACGTTAAAAATTCTTATTAACTAGTATAGCCTTTGATGTCATCTTACAAAATGATGATGGGTCAGGATTATTAGGGTCATAAATCGCTACACTGTCATAAATAATTTCCCTGTAAATCAATCCATGTTCGAAGTTTACATAATCATTAAAAATACCTTTCGGGCTCATATCCCAATCAACTTCAATGACAAAACAATTAAAACTGCCTGCTTGAGTATTAACTATTTGGCTTTTATTAATATATCTTTCACGATAAAAAGGATATACTAATTCAATCCATCTTTGCCCATTTTTTAACGGGTACGCCAGTACTTTTCTTGGCGGATTCCAGTAACCAATCGAGTCTTCAAAAACCATTGGTAATGTTGGTAAAATTCCGTTTTTCAGAGATGCAATTCTTCTGAACTCATCAACCGTTACGTACTTTTTATTTGGATTAATTTTAGGGAAAATAAACACTCCTGATGACTCACCAGGCGAACCGGCATAAGCAATGGAATAAAACCCGGAATCACTGTTTGAATACCATGTATAATGTCTGGTTTGGGGTTTGTGAATAGAGTAGTCTTCAAAAAGCATTAAGTTGGAATAGGTACCAACCGAATCACCGGTTTTAGTAACTGTAACTATTCGGTTTGGCCAGTTAAAAACCTCGGTATTATCAATCTGGCCTGAGTTGTTGTAATACTCAATTTTGTCAAAAACTTCATACTCCCATGAGTTGTTTAACTTTGCAGGATAAAGTTTTGATGGAGGTAAAAATCCGGCACCTTCTCCCAAATCTTTACATCCATAAAAAATTGCAATAAGACCTATTAAAAAAACGAGGTTTTTCATTTTATTCCTATTTATTATATTTTCTTAATAATTCACTTTTAACTTCATATTTGAAATAGCCGACAGCACTATCCGGATTAGCGGAAGTAGTAATCGGAATACTATCCAATTCAAGTTGACTCTTAATCAATCCGAATTCTTTATTGATAAAGTAATCGTATTTAATATCGTAAGTGTACCATGAGGTTCGATGGACATAACACTCAAATGTACCGGCAGGAACCTCGATCATTTCGATATTTTTGACAAATCTTTCAATTAACGGATCAGTCCTCATAAACCATTTATTTCCTACCGCATAAGGATATTGCAGCTTTTTTATGGGGACGGCAAATACAGTTGTGTCAACAGGGAAAAAACTATTAATCATGTTGAATAGGAAAGGTGCACTATGATTTTTAATTATAAAAGCCTTGAAATCATCCGGATAGTTTACCCCTATTTTAGGTAAAAGAAAATCATCATTATTATAAGGAATCCCGGTTGTTGCTATAAGATATAATCCCGAATTATCATTTCTGTACCATGAAGTAACTCCTGTAAAACTACCATTTTCCGGGCTACTCTCAAACCGCAGCAAATTTTTAATAGCTCCTATCGAATCTTTATCCTCAACTATTACTATTTTAACTACACTTGAATTTATGACTGAACTATCAAAATTACCTGTTGAATCATAATAAAGGAAGGCGCTGTAAATTTTATAATCCCAGCTATTACCTTTCATAGCAGGGTATTTATTCCCGGGTAATATAAAATCTGATCCGGGATTACCATCACCGCATCCATAAAAGAGTGTAATAACGTAAATTATTAAGACAGATAACTTTTTAATCATAAATACTCCTTATTTCCACTTAAAAACTAATAAGTTCTTTTAAATTAACAAAGGTATTTTTCATTATATTTAACCCAAATAATATTAAGATTTTTATGAAACGATACGACAAGCATATTTTTATTTGTGAAAACAGAAGGGAAGAGGGACATCCACGCGGTTGTTGTGCTTCTAAAGGCGGGGCAGAAGTAAAAGAGATGTTCAAGAAAAAATTGAAAGAATTCGGTCTAACTACAAAAATAAGAGCGAATGCTTCCGGCTGTTTGGATGCCTGCGAATTTGGTGTCACGATCGTTATCTATCCCGAACAGGTATGTTACGGTAGCGTGACCGTTGATGATGTTGATGAAATAATTTTAACGCATATCATTCAAAACCAGATAGTGGAAAGATTGATAATAAAGGATAAAAGGTTTAACGTTGACAGCAATTGAAAAGGAAAAGAAGAGAGCTAAAGAAATTCTTGATAGATTAAAAATAGAGTATCCTGAAGTAAAAATTGCTCTCGAGTTTAAAACACCTTTTCAACTTCTAATAGCAACAATTCTATCGGCTCAGTGTACGGACGCAAGGGTAAATATTGTAACAAAGGAGTTATTTAAAAAATATATAAAGCCTGAAGATTTTGTTAATGTAACTCCGGAAGAACTTGAGAAGGATATTTTTTCAACCGGGTTTTATAAGCAAAAAGCTAAGAGCATTAAGGAATGCTGCAAGACATTAATTGAAAAGCATAAAGGGAAAGTCCCATCCGATTTTGAACTGCTAACAGAACTACCTGGAGTTGGTAGAAAAACTGCTTCTGTGGTAGCCGGGAATGGATTTGGCATTCCGGCTATAGCTGTTGATACTCATGTTAAAAGAATTTCAAATTTACTTGGATTTATCGAATCGGAAGACCCTGTAAAAATTGAATTCCGGCTTAAGGAACTGATTGATGAAAAATTTTGGGTTATATCATCACACCTTATAGCAACTCACGGAAGAAATATTTGTATAGCCAGAAGACCGAAATGCAATAATTGTACTATATCAAATCTATGTCCTTCATCACAAGTTAAATAAAGGAAATTCTATGTTTGCAAGAGAATATTGCTTGAACTTATTACAAGAATACACAAAAAACGAAAGTTTGTTAAAGCACGCTTATGCTGTGGAAACATGTGTAATAGCTTATGCAAAAAAGCTTAATGAGGATGTGGAATACTGGGGAAATGTTGCTCTCCTTCACGATTTTGATTATGAAATGTATCCCGAAGCTGATCAGCATCCTTTTGAAGGAGCTAAAATTTTAACGGAAAGAGGATTTGACCAGAAATTTATCAATGCGGTACTTTCACACGCTGATTATACCGGCGTACCCAGGGATTCTCTGCTTAAAAAAGTCTTATTCGCATGTGATGAACTTGCCGGTTTCATTACTGCGGTAGCGTACGTCCGCCCTAATAAAACGGTTCTTGAAGTTGAGGTAAAATCAGTGCTGAAAAAAATGAAAGATAAAGCATTTGCCAAAAATGTGAGCCGTGAAGATATTAAAAGAGGAGCCGAAGAGCTGGGGATTCCTCTTGAAGAACATATTCAGTTTTGCATTGATGCAATGAAACAAAACCACTTACCTCTGGGACTTTAGGAACAGAAAAACTTTTAATAAATGACTTGACAGGTTGCAATTACTTACTTAAATTTGGCTCAAAAAAAGGAGTAATTTTTTTTCGAGTAATTTGCTACAATAATATTAAGATAATTTTCTATTTTTCAACTTTAACCAAACTCGTAGGTTAGGAACAATTATTTATGAAAGGCAGATTCTCGATAATTATTGCAATTATCCTCTCCGTAGTAGTATATCCTCAAAAGGATATACGAATCGTCTCATCTGATTTCAATTCCTTAACATTTGAATATTACCCATCCTATAGCTCTGTTTCAAAAATTAATATTGAAAATAAAGAATACCTTCAAGTTATATTAGTCGATGGAATAATGGTCAATTCCGAGACCCCCGGTTTGCCGCAGAATTATAAAAGAACAATCCCGGTTGGGGTTCCTTCCGAAACAGGCAATACGATTCAGGTGCTTGCAAGTGAATTTAATGAAATTGAAGGGAAACTTCCACCTATTGTAAAAATAGTAAAGGATGAATTTACCGGGATTAGTAAGTATGAAGAGGGAGAATTTTATTATACCCCAAAAGAAAATATAGATATTGTTTCATTCGGAAGTTTTGCAGTCTCTAGGGGGCTACCGGTTCAATTAATTGAAATTAACCCTATTTCATTCTTTCCTTTAGAGAATAGAATCAAATTATATTCAAAGATAGTCATTAAAATAAATTTTGCATCTGGAAATTTTAATTCATCTGCTGGTTTTGATCAATTTCATAAAGGTACGGTTATTAACTTTGATGTTGCTAAAAGATGGATAGAAAAGGGTCTGAAACTTGAAAAAACGCAATCGACAAATAGCGTTCTTGCAAATGGAAAGTGGGTAAGGTTTGAAGCCCCTGAGGAAGGTATTTATAAGATTACTAAGCAAATGTTGAATTCAATAGGTATTGATTCAAATATAGACCCCAGAACAATTAAGATTTATAATAACGGAGGGAAGGCTTTACCGGAAAAAATATATGACCCTCGTCCGGTTGATTTAGTTGAAAATGCAATTTTCATTTTCGGAGAAAGTGATGGGGTATTTAACGATCAGGATTATATCCTTTTTTATGGCAGAGGTACAAACTTTTGGGATTACAATCAAACTACCGGAAAAATTGAAAGAGCTAAACATCATTACTCGAATGAGAATTATTACTGGATAACTTACGGTGGATCAGCGGGGAAGAGAATTTCTGCGAAAGTTTCAATAAATGATCCGAACCCGTTAGTCAAAACTACTTCCAAAGCATTTGAATTTCTGGACGAAGATAAAATAAACGTAGGCAAGAGCGGACGGATTTTTTTAGGTGATGATTTCTCCTCAACTATGAAGAGCCGAACTTACACCAAAATGCTTGAAGGATTTATTCAAGGTTCACAAATTAACTATTCTTACAGAGTAGTTAATGCTTCAATTGGCAACATCCCCTTTAAGATTGAGGAGTCGGGTAACAAAATCGTTGAAAGAACGCTCCCGGGTAATGGCGCCGGAAGTTATCTATATGCTTATCCTGTAGAAGGAAATGCAACTTACACAGGGAACCTTAGTGAGAGCAGAAGTTTATTAAAATTTATTTTTGATGCACAGCAATCATCAGCATACGGATACCTTGACTATTATGAACTTCAATACCTCCGGGAGTTAAAAACAGTAAGCGATCAAATGATTTTTTACTCGGATAAAGAGGGAACTGTTGTCGAGTATCAGCTTTCTAATTTTTCATCATCAGATATATATGTGTTTAATATAACCAACTACGATAATGTTGAATTGCTTTCTTGTATAATCAGTGGTGGTAATTGCAAATTTCAGGTAAATGAACCTTCAAATTCCATTTCAAAATATTTGGCTCTAACATCGTCAAAATTCAAAACCCCGATAAATTTTACCGAAATGAAAAATCAAAATTTGAGAGCAATTTCACCCGGCGCTCAGCATTTAATTATAACACATAAAAATTTTATTGAGCAAGCTGAGAGATTGAGCAAATACCGATCAACAGAAGCTAAATCACCGCTTTCTTCCCTCGTTATTAATGCTGAAGAGATATTTAATGAGTTTTCGGGTGGATTGAGAGATGTATCGGGTATAAGAGATTTTATTAAATATGCTTACGATAACTGGCAAATTAGACCCGCATACATATTGATGTTTGGTGACGGAGATTATGATTACCGGAACATTGAAGGAAATAATAAAAATTTTGTGATCACTTACCAGACATTAAATTCCCACAGTGAACTTTATTCTTACTGCATGGATGATTTTTTTGCTTCTGTAGATGGCAATGATCTTTCTATCGATATAGCAATCGGAAGGATAAATATACAATCGATTTCGGATGCGGTGAACTCGGTTAACAAAATAATTGATTATGAAACCATGAAAAACCTTGGCAACTGGAGGAATTTAATTACATTTGTTGCAGATGATCAATTAACTTCCACCGGCTATGACGGCGCTCCGAATAATATTCAATCAGAAGAACTTTCTGCACAGGTTCCGCAATCATTTGACCAGCACAAAATTTATCTTGCAACCTATCCTACGGTACAAACAAGTCTTGGAAGAAGAAAGCCGGCAGTGAATCAAGCAATTATTGATGCTATTAATAACGGTTCTTTAATTATGAATTTTTACGGGCATGGCAGTCCGGATTTATGGACACATGAACAGGTTTTTGTTAAAAGCGTTACAATCCCTCAGTTAGTTAATAGCGACTATATCTTTATTACGGCTGCGACATGTGATTTTGGTTATTATGATAATCCAAACTTACAAAGTGCTGCTGAAGAATTACTATTAAAAGCAAATTCAGGAGCTATCGGATTATTTACCTCGGTTAGACCTGTTTTTTCTCATCAAAATCATGCTCTAACAAAAGCATTTTATTCAAAACTACTCGCATCACCTTTAGATTCTTTGAATTTGCCTATTTCAATCGGAACAGCATATCAGAAGACTAAAGTTACTTACTATTCGGAAAACGATTTGAAATTCAATCTGTTCGGCGACCCTGCTATTAGATTATCAATACCACGTTATAATGCATCAATTGATTCTATAAATAATATAGCCGTTACTTCAAACATTCAACTTAAAGCACTTGGAAAAGTTCATGTAAAAGGGATTATCAGAAAACCTAACGGAGTGAAATGGAATGATTTTAACGGAGAAGGAGTTATCACTATATTTGACTCTGAGCGGACATTACCGGTACCGGAAGTTTATCAAGGGTTTGAAATGGTAATTCAAGGCGGGATAATTTTCAGAGGAAGAATATCAGTTGTTAACGGTGAATTCTCAACCGAGTTTGTAGTTCCGAAGGATATTTCTTACGAAAACAAAAACGGTAAGGTTGTCTTTTACTTTTATGATCTGAATAACGACGGCGTTGGGTTTACAAATAAAGTAATAGTTGGTGGTACCGACACAACCGTCGTTAATGATGGAAATGGACCACAAATTGAAATTTATTTCGATGACCTTAATAATGTTAGTGGTTATCTCGTTAATCCGAATTCAACACTTATAGTTGACCTTTATGATGAAACCGGACTAAATACTACAGGTGTCGGTGTCGGACACAAATTAGAGGGGATTATGAATGATGACGAGGCTTTTCCGATAGATTTTTCAAATTTCTTTACCGGTGATCTTGATTCAGGCGGTAAATCCGGTAAAGTTAGATATAAGTTCAGCAATCTTGAGCCCGGTGAGCACAAAATTACAGTTAAAGCATGGGATGTATTTAATAATCTTGCAAAACAAAATGAATACTTTAAAGTAGTTGATGAAAACAAATTAGTTATTGATAATGTAATGAATTTTCCCAATCCCTTTTCATCAAATACAGTTTTTACATTTCAACATAATATAAATAAACCGATAAATGTAAAAATTCGCATATTCACGATTGCGGGAAGATTAATTCAAGAATTAGAAAATCTTGGTGTGGGTTTCGATAGATTCGTAAAGATTGATTGGGACGGTAGGGACCGGGATGGAAATCACCTGGCTAACGGAACTTACTTATATAAACTGATTGTTGAATCATTTGATGGGGAATTCAAGGAGTCGGTTCTTGGAAAACTTGCTATCATTAGATGAAAGTGGTTTAATTATATCATTTCCTAACAGAAAAATATTTAATATCTTAGTATGCTAAAATAAAATGAGTTTGAAAACATTAAAAAATATCAAGTTGGAGGTATCTTAGATGAAGTTGATGAAAAGCCTATTAGTAATTATTCTTTTATTAATAGGATTTAATAATTTTAGTTATGGACAAGGCGGTCAAGCAGCAGTTCCTTTTCTATTGTTAGCTCCCGATTCAAGAGGTGGTGCTATTGGTGAATCCGGAACCGGATTGGCTGATAATTCATCTGCTATCTTTTGGAATCCTGCCGGAATCGCTTTTTTGACAGGACAGGAAGTAAGTATAACACATAGTAACTGGCTCCCGCAGTTTAATCTTGATCTCTTTTATGATTACCTCACTTATAGGAATTATATCGAAGAACTAAACGGTAGTGTTACAGCAAGCATTACATATATGAATTATGGTGAATTCGTGCGAACACTCGATTCTCCCGATCCTTTAGGAACTTTTAGAGCATTCGATGCCGCTTTGACAGTCGGTTATGCAACAAAAGTACATTCTGATTGGGGATTGGGGTTTAATTTCAGAATAATTCATAGTAATCTTTCTGACCAACCTGTAGGACAGGAACAAGGAAAAGGTGTAGCTACCACTGTAAGTTTTGACTTAGCAGGTATGTGGAGACCTTCTTCTCTTGTAATACCTTTTATCGATGAAGATATCGGAAATAAACTTAGCATAGGAATGAATATTAGTAATTTAGGACCGAAGATTTTTTATATTGATAAAGCTCAAGCCGATCCAATCCCGACTAACTTAAGACTTGGATTTGCTTATCAGATTTTTTCCGATGAATATAACTCTTTAACCTATACGCTTGATTTCAGTAAATTGATGGTATCAAGAGATACTACAGGTAAAAGCGATGAATTTTATAAGGCGCTTTTCACTTCATGGACTAATAGATCCTTTAATGAAGAGATTAGAGATATTGTTACTTCAATGGGATTGGAATACTGGTATGGACAACCCGGAGATTTTCTCTTTGCTATCCGTTCAGGTTTCTTTTATGAAGACCCTTCTTTCGGTAACAGAAAGTTTATGACTCTCGGTGCCGGAATTCGTTATGATATTTACGGTTTTGATTTCAGTTATATAACCACTTCAGTATTTAAAGATGGTGAAAAACATCCTTTGGATGATACTCTTAGATTCACATTCTTAGTTGGCTGGGGGGCAGTACCTGAATCTACAAGAGGATTACCAAGAGGATTATAATTTAAATGAATTATCATAAATCGATTTTTATTGCAGCTGCATTTCTTTTGGGCAGTATTTCTGCCCAAAATTTAACTCCTGATTTAAAAACAACCTTTCCAAATACCCGTAATTCATTAATTAATGACACATTACGGGTTTTGGCAGTTATGGTTGAATTTCAAACTGATGATGATCAGACTACGGTAGGTAACGGTAAATTCAGTTCTATCTATAGTTCAACATTTGCCAGTGATACTTCCATTTTAGACCCTCTGCCTCATGATAAAAGCTATTTTGAGGCACATCTGGAGTTTGCTAAAAACTATTATAAAAAAATCTCAAAAGGGAAATTAGTGGTTGATTATCACGTTTTACCTTTGGTTATTACGGTTTCAAAAACGATGAAGGAGTATTCACCTCCGATCAAATCTACCGACTTTGCTCCTATGTCGCAATTGGTTAAAGAGGTGTGGGAAGTAGCGGCTGTTCAAAATCCGGGTTTTGATTTTTCAACATATAGTTTATTCACAATTTTTCATGCGGGGGTAGGAAGAGATATTTCTTTACCCGGAAGCCTTGGTAATGAAAGAGATATCCCATCTTTATATCTTGGTTTGAATTCGTTAAAAAAATATCTTGGAAGTAGCTTTGATGGTATTGCAGTAAACAATAACTTCAAGATTACAAATAGTATGATCCTTCCACAAACCAATAACAGAGAATTATCTTCCTTTGGGAACAAATTCTTATTTCAGGTTACCATAAATGGATTAATAGTTGCCAATATTGCCAGTCACCTCGGTTTGCCTGACCTGTTTGATACGAATACCGGTTTAAGTGCAATTGGTAGAATGGGATTAATGGATGGACAATCGATTTTTGCATACAACGGAGCATTCCCGCCGGAACCTTCTGCATGGGAAAAACACTTTTTAAGCGACAAATTAAATTGGAATTTATCTCTACCCGAACTTGAACCGGGAAGTTATTTAATTTCTTTAAAAGCTGATGAAATTGCCTCACCTTCAGACACGGTTTTCTTAAAAGTACCGATCAATTCAAACGAGTATTTTCTGCTTGAGAACCGGAGTAGAGATGCAAATAATGACGGCAGCCGGATCAAGATTTGGAACAACGGAAATGTTTATGAAAAAGTTTTTCAGAAAGATCAGAAAGGCTTTTACAGTTATGATATCGATTCACTTCAAGGTGTTGTGATTGATGTCGATGAGTTTGATTGGGCTACTCCCGGTAACGGGATTCTAATCTGGCATATTGATGAATCAATAATAAATGAAAAAATAGCCGAGAATAAGATTAATACCGAAAAAAGCCGCAGAGGAGTTGATCTCGAAGAAGCCGACGGAATACAGGATATAGGCGAACAGTTTACTACAATTTTTGGTGATATTGTTATCGGAGAAGGAACCGAGGAAGATTTCTGGTATTCTTCAAACAAAGCAAAATTATATATACAAAACAAAAATAGTTTTACTTCAAAAACACGACCAAATACACATTCTAATTCGGGTGCTAATAGTCTCATTAGTATCACAAATTTTTCTGACCAAACTAATGTGATGACGTTTAATGTTAACTGGGGTGATTCAATCGTAAAACCTATTTTATATAAAAATCTTAATTTGTCATCTTCCGATAATTCCGTTGTTGTATTAAGCAATCAGAGTGCTTATAATTATTTTGTAATGTCCGGAACCGATTTGAAGAAATATGATAAAAACGGAAATGCAGTTTTTACGATTCCAAATTTTTCCGGTTTTAATCCATCCCTATTATTTGATAATTCGACAGAATATATAGTCGGAGTTAAAGATTCATCATTAAATGTATTCATGAACGATGGTAATAGTAATTATCATGCAAAAATTAATGTCGGAAGTTTGATAACTACTCCTGCAGTAGTTGTTAAACCAAACACCGAACAAAATAGTATTGTATTTGGTACAGAGAATGGTAAAATATTCCATTACTCAACCGGGTTTTTACCGGCGGGGAATCCGGCTATTCAAAAAGTTGATTCGACTCTTAAAGGTATGATAATAAACAAGATAGCGATTAATTATCCTTTTTATGCTGCAGTTGCTCAAGAAAACGCTGTCGGTTTAAGCGGTGACTTACTCTATAAATATTATAACAGCGACGGATACACAAAGACCTTTTCAGGTAGAATGTTAGATTTTGCTCTAACCAAAAACAGTAATAACGATCGTGTTGCAGTAATTCTTCTTGAAGGGAATAAATTCTTGCTTATTAAGGACGACTCAATTATAGACGAGTTTATAGTTGATGTTTCAGGTAATATCAAATCCTTCTCTCTTGCTGATATTAAAAATGATGGCGAGAATTACATAATTTTCACATATGACTATAAAATTGATGCTGTTAGCTTAAACGGAAGTCGTGCAGACAATTTCCCATTCGAAGATCCTAATAGAATAGGATTTATCGGAAAACCGATTTCTGCAGATTTCGAGGGAGACAACAAAGCGGAAATTATTGCCTCTACAGTCGATGGACGAATCTTTGCGATTGATGGTGGAAAAGCAAAAACAATCAATAGCTTCCCGGTATCTTTAGGAGCAAAGTTAAAATATGCACCTTTCTTTTTTAGAACAGATAAGAAGATGTCTCTTGTTGCAATCGATGAAAAAGGGAATCTAGCGTCATGGTTTATCGGATTAATCGAAGGGAAATTAAACTGGAACGGTGAATACGGCTGTGATATGAATTCCTCTTTTCTTGGTGTTGCTTCTTCGGTTAATAGGATAAATACATTCTTCCCGATTGAGAGAGCTTATAATTATCCTAACCCCGTGTACGACGGAAAAACTTATATAAGATACTACGTATCTGAAAATTCTAAAATAAATATCAAGATGTTTGATCTTTCAGGAGATTTCGTTGCCGAATTAAATAGTGAAGCAATTGGAGGAATGGATAATGAATCCGTTTGGGATGTTTCCGGTATTCAGAGCGGTATTTATCTTGCAAGAATTGAAGCTGTTTCCAGCAGCGGAAAAAGCGAATCGACAATTATAAAAATTGCAGTGGTTAAATAATTGTCCAGTCTTTTATAAAATTGTTAATTATCAGTCCGGGAAAAATTAATTTTAGTATGAAGTATATTCTATTTGTATTTGCATCATTTCTTTTATTGTCTAACCATGTATCTGCCCAGTTTACAGAATTCCATCCGGAACTGAACTGGTACACAATCAGTGGTAAATATGTCGTAGTTCATTACCATGAAGGAGCAGAAAGGACTGCAGCCCTGGTGTGCAAAATAGGTGATGAGGTATGGGAACCGATAACTTCCCTTTATCAATATGAGCCCGAAACTGTTCACTACGTAATAAAAGATATTGATGATTATTCAAATGGTGCAACCTATTTCTTTGATAACAAAATTGAAATATGGACGAGTGCGTTGGATTTCGATTTACGGGGTACACACAATTGGCTTCGAAACGTTATTTCACATGAATTTACGCACATGGTGCAAATACAGGCATCTCTTAAAACATCCAGAAGAATACCTGCTTTATATCTGCAATGGCTGAATTATGAAGATGAAAGAAGACCCGATATTCTTTACGGCTTTCCAAATATCATAATGTCCTATCCTGTTGCAGCATTGAATATGCCCGCATGGTTCGCTGAGGGGACTGCTCAATATATGCGCAAAGAATTTAACTACGATAATTGGGATACTCATCGCGATATGATTCTAAGATGTTATGCACTTGACGGAAATATGCTTACATGGAATCAAATGGGGGTCTTCGGAAAAAGCAGTCTCGGAAATGAATCGGTTTATAATAGCGGATTCGCTTTAACGCGGTATATGTCACAGAAATATGGTGAAGAGAAACTGAGAGAAATTACTTATAAACTTGGTAAGTTAACTAATTTTACCGTGGATGCAGCAATTAGGGATGTACTTAAAATTGATGGAAAACAATTATATAATGAATGGAAAGATTTTTTAGTTGGGGATTATTCAGCGAGAATAAAAAAAGTAAAAGATAATTTATCAACTGGTGAGATTATTGTACAGGAGGGAACCGGGAATGTTTATCCGAAATTTTCACCTGACGGAAAGAAGATTTATTATCTCTCAAATACCGGGTATGATTATCTAAGCCAAACATCTCTTTATGTTTATGATCTGGAAGAGAAGAAATCAAAGCTGCTTAAATCAAATGTCCGTTCGCAGGTAAGTTTTATCCCCGGGAGCAATAAAATAATCTATTCCAAATTGACCGATAACAATCCTAATTGGTATAATGTTCACGATATTTTTGTGTATGATCTCGACACAAAAAAAGAGACCAGATTAACTTTTAATTTGAGAGCAGATCAACCCTCGGTTTCAGCCGATGGTTCTAATATCGTTTTCCTTTATCAGAAAGACGGAACTACCAATATCGGAATTGTAAATATTGAAGGTAAATTTTTCCGCAGATTGACTTCCTTTGAAAACGGCGAACAGGTGTATAATCCTAAATTCGCAAAAGGGGATTCGTTGATTTTATTCGATTATTCTTATCATAACACACGCGATATAGCTTCAATAAATATCGATGGAACGGGTTTTAGATTTTTAATTCAGACTGATAACGATGAAAGAAATCCATTCTTTGATAAAGATGGTAATCTAATCTATTCATCCGATAAAACCGGAATTTTCAATGTTTATTCACTCAACCTAAGTACGGGAGAAGAAAGACAGTTAACTAATGTTATCGGCGGTGCTTTTATGCCCTCAATCGATAATGATGAAAATATTACTTACGCAGGATATACTTCAACCGGATATAAAATTTTTCTCTTAAAGAAGAATGATATAATCTCGATAGACAAAGAGAATAAATACGTCTGGACAAATAATCCTCCATTGAACGCCGATAAGCCGAACGGAGATATTAATAATTTCGATCTGAAGCGGCTCGTACAATTCAACGATTATGAATTCCCGGATTATTCCCCTTCAAAATATTCCGGCGCTTTCTCAAAATTGATGTTCTTTCCCTTTTTACGATATGACAATTATAATACATCTAATAAGTTCTCCGAAAAAATAAAACCGGGTATTTATGCAACATCAAGCGATATGCTGAACCGGTATTCAATTTTTGGGGGAGCTTCAATTAATTCGAGATGGGAGAGAGATTTATTTCTGATTTTTGAGTATAAAAATAAACTTCCGCTATTATTCGATTTAGGACTAAAGCCTGAAATGTCACTTGAAGTTTATAACATTTCGCGTAAAGCAGACGTTGAAATTGAAATAGAAGCTTTGCCGGTTATCAATACCGATGTTACTTACAGCCTGTTTGAATTTGACATCGTTGGGAAACATAGAATATTTTCACGAGAACAGAATCTCGAATTCAGATACATATTTAGCAGATATACTGCTACAATCGGCAGTTTTATTTTCCCGGGTACCGCAGACCTTTATCCGACTAATCATGATACTTATTTAATCGGAAGTAATTTCCAGTTGAAATATACTTATAAAGGGAAAATTTCTTATATCCATTCAGAGATCAATCCCATCGGAATGGATTTAGATTTAACCTACAATTATGAAATGAACCGCTTTAATCCCGATGGTGAATATACTGTTGATAACGGTATGCTTGTTCCTTTGTACCAGAACTTTAAGTTTCATAAACTTGAGTTGAACTCACAGTTCGGTTTCCCGGTAATGAAGAACCATAATCTTTTCGGAAAATTAAGAACAGGGACAATATTCGGGCCTGAAGTACCTGACTTTTTTGATTTTTATCTGGGGGGATTAATCGGAATGAAATCTTACCCGTTTTATGCAATAAGCGGTAACGAAGTCTTCTGGTTTAATCTCGGGTACAGGTTCCCTCTTTTTACTAATATTGATGTGCAGGCAGGTCACCTTTATATAGATAAAATTTTCCTCTCCGTATATGGTGATTACGGCAATGCATGGAACGGTAAAATCCCATCATTGAAAACTTTTAAGAAAGGTGCCGGTGCAGAACTCCGCATTGCACTAAACTCTTTTTATCTGTTTCCGACAAGTATCTTCTTTAATGCTGCATACGGTTTCGATAGATTTGAAAGATTATCGAGAAACAATACACTAATTTCCTACGGAAAAGAGTGGAGATTTTACGGTGGCATTCTATTCGGTTTCGACTTTTAATGTTCAATCTTAGTAGTCCATTAAGCAAGGTATTAAAATGAAAAATTTAGCACTCCTTTTTATCCTTTTCCAGATTATTTATTCGGTGGATTTATCCGCACAATACGATACCGGGAACTTCGAGAATAAGCTAACCGGAAACTTGAAATATGATAGTAAAGAACTGACAAATACCGGTTTATCGGTGAATACGAAAATGAGTTTTGACGAAGGAAAAAGAAAAAACCCGATGCTTGCAGGTTTGTTTTCTTTACTGGTTCCGGGTGCTGGAGAGTTTTACGCCGGTAGTTATTGGAAAGCAGCAGCATTTTTTGCAATTGAAGCAGCTATAGTAACAACTGCAATTATTTATGATAAAAAAGGGGACGACCAGACTAAACTTTTTGAAAACTATGCAGACAAAAATTGGAGTGTAGTTAAATATGCAGAGTGGCTTTTACAACATAAAGCTTCACTTGGAGTTCCTGATAATGTAACTATCTCTATTAGTTCCAACACAGCTTTACAACCATGGGAAAGAGTAAGCTGGAAAGAAATCAATGAATTCGAATCAAGAGTCAGTATCGGGGGGCATAATCCTTTCACACATAAATTGGAAGTACACGGGCATCAACAGTATTACGAGATGATAGGGAAATATCATCAGTTTGCAGCAGGGTGGACGGATTTCAACAATAATGAATTTGATTATACCAAGCGTTCCCTCTACTTTGACGATTACTCTACACTGCGTGGAAAAGCTAACGACTTTTATAATGTTGCAAGTAAAGCGGTTTTAGTAATTTATCTAAACCACTTTTTAAGTGCTTTAGATGCTATCTGGACAACAGTTCTTCATAACCGGGATTTAGCAGTTAATGTTAGGTTGAATCAAATTAACTTTGCCGGACATTACGACTATGTACCAACAATGATTTTAAGATTAAGTTTTTAGGGTTCCAACCGTTTTTTTTAGTCTATAGTATCTTTCAAGTGCTCTTCTTATTGTAGCGGCACGGTATTCGGTATCTTCATGATAGCGTTTATTTGCTCGCTCTAATGTTGCCTTTCGATAATTCTTATCTTTATGGTACCTTTCGCGTGACAATTTTTTCAAGCGGTTACGGTAACCTTCATTCCTTTGATATAGCGAATTATTAACCGATTTTTGGATTGCCTCCTCTTTGTTAGTTTTACTGTTTGTCATAAATCCCAATGAAAATTTCTTTTCTTCCGTATATCTTAATTACAGCTTATCATTTTAGAAGTATCATCTTCTTTGTCTCAATTAGTTCACCGGCACGCAATTGATAATAGTAAATTCCTCCGGTAAGATTACTGCCGTTAAACCCGACTTTGTAATTCCCTTTAGTTTGTACTTCATTTACAAGTGAGACAATCTCTTTACCAAGTAGATCAAAAACTTTTAAAGAAACATAACTATCA
>Ga0208244_101112_pt1 | contig 17071 bp, 10 predicted proteins | sample SubbioCR12Aug_5A_FD_184828 | JGI IMG/M metagenome (GOLD analysis project Ga0208244, IMG submission 184828) | Serpentinite rock and fluid subsurface biosphere microbial communities from McLaughlin Reserve, California, USA - CR12Aug_5A (SPAdes) | ecosystem: Environmental > Terrestrial > Deep... | reverse complement strand
GGGGGTTCTCGCGTTCGACACGAACACGGTGTTCAACATCGGCGGGTTGGTCGGGACGAACGACTTGGCGATGACGAACCGTTACGGGGCGGCGATGCATCTGCGCGTGCGGGGGGCGCAGTCTACGGCGTTCGACGGGCAGATCCTGCTGGGCGGCGATTTCACGAAGATCGGCGGCGGCACCTTCGCGATGAACAACGCGGCGACGTACACGGGGCGGACGTATCTGATGGACGGGCGGCTTGTGGTCCCGACGGAGGATGTCCTGGGCGTATATCCCGAGGAGTTCGTGCAGGATCAGATCGTTTTCGGCGGCGGCACGATGAGCTTCTCCAGCAACTTCGTGCTGGCGGCGAGCAACCGGGGCATCACGCTGGAGGCGGGCGGGGGCAAGTTCGAGCAGACGGACGTGAACGCGGTTTTGACGGTCTCCAAGAATCTTGTGGGGAGCGGGGGTTTGCAGAAGCTTGGGGCAGGGGTGCTGACGTTGCCGGTGTCGAACGCTTACGAAGGCGTCACGACCGTGTCGCGCGGCATCCTGCGGTTGACGCACGACCAAGCGCTCGGGAGCACGTCCGGCGGGACGGTGGTCGAGGGCGGGCATCAGTTGGAGCTTTCGGACGGGGTCAAGGTTACGGGTGAGACGTTGACGATCTTTTCCGGCGGCATGACGGTGACCCCGTTGCCGCCATCCGCGCCGCAACCCAACCGAGGGGCCTTGCAGGCGGGCGTCAACGCGACGGCCGAGTGGGCGGGGCCGGTGGTTCTGAGCAACAATGCGGCGCGCGTCGGCGCACAGGATGGCGGGCACCTGATTATCAGCGGCGTGATCGAGGGGGGCAACGCGGGATATCCGTTCCAGACCAGCGTACATCCCGGCAACCGGACGAAAGGCGTCGAGGTGCGGGCGCAAAACACGTATGCGGGCAAGACGGAGATCGTGCGGGGCGTCCTTTTCCTCGGGGTCGAAAACGCGCTCCCGTCGACGACGATCTTGAACGTTCACTGGTCTGCGGCGAACAACGCCGAGTACGCGGCGCTCGACCTCAGCGGCTTCAACCAGACGGTGGCGGGACTTCAGAACACGGGCAACAGCGGCGGCAATGCGGTGGTGACCAACCGGAGCGCGACGGCGGCGACCCTGACGGTGATCCAGAACATCAACACGGAGTACAACGGCGTGCTGGCGGGCAATTTCGCCTTTGTGAAGGGCGGGACTGGGACGCTGACGCTGACGAACCGCAACGCGCATTCGGGCGCGACGACCGTGAGCGGCGGGACGTTGCGGCTGGCAGTGGACAACGCGCTGCCGGGCGACAACGCGGTCGTGTTGGCGGGCGGGACGCTGGACATCGGCGCGACCACAAACACGGTGGGGTCGGTCACGGTCACGGCGCAGAGCACGCTCCTGCTGGGAGGGGGCGAGTTTGCGGTCAGCGCGCAGACGGCGGACGAGTGGACGGGCGAGCTGTTGCTGGAGGGGACGCTCGGTCCGACCACCCTGCGGTTCCAGCCGGCGCTGACGTCCGGGCAGCTCTCGCGCATCCGGTATGACGGCGGGCGGGTCGTCCAGAACGCGGCTGGGTATATCGGCGAGTATTACGGCACGGTGATCATGTTGCGATAAGATTTGGAGGGGTTATGGAGCTGTCGGTGCTGATGCAGGCTTTCGATGTCTCGGGGCGGTTGGTGACGATCAACCCGACAGGGAACGGGAACGTGAACGACACGTTTCTCGCGATTTTCCGCAACACGTTCGCGGAGGAGCAGGTGATCCTGCAGCGGGTGAACCGCAAGGTCTTCCCGCAGCCCGAGGCGATCATGCACAACCTGAGGCAGCTCACGGCGCATGTGCATCCCAAGCTGGAGGCGGGCGCGGACAAGGCCGACCGCGTGTGGCAGATGCCGCAGATCGTGCCGACGCGCGACGGCAAGGACTTCTTCGTCGACGAGAAGGGCGAGGTGTGGCGGGTGATCACGAAGATCGCGTCGGCCACGGCGTTCGACGAGGCGCAGGGCGCGGAGCACGCGGCGGAGTGCGGGGCGGTGCTGGGGTATTTCCACTGGCTGGTTTCGGATCTCGACCCCGCGACGATGATCGACCCGCTGCCGGGGTTCCACATCACGCCCGGCTATCTGGCGAAGTACGACGTGACGTTGCGGGAGGAACCGATGGCGGAGAAGCGGCTCGGTGCCTCGATGGAGGCGCGGCGGATGGCGACGTTCATCGAGGAGCGGCGCGGGTTCGCGTCCACGCTCCAGCAGGCGCAGGACAAAGGCGAGCTGAAGTTGCGCATGATGCACGGCGATCCCAAGGTCAACAACATCATGATCGACGACTTCACAGGCAAGGGAACGGCGATGATCGACCTCGACACGGTGAGTCCCGGGCTTGTGCATTACGACTTCGGCGACGCCCTGCGTTCGATCTGCAACCACGCGGGCGAGGACGAGCCGAATCTGGGCAAGGTGGTCTTCGATCTCGACCTGTGCGAGGCATTCTGCAAAGGCTACATGGCGCACGCGCGCGGGTTTCTGACGGACACCGACCGCGCGTACTTGTACGACGCGGTGCGGCTGATCACCTTCGAGTTGGGGCTGCGCTTCTTCCAGGACTATCTGGCCGGGAGCGTCTATTTCAAGATCCAGCACCCCGAGCAGAACCTCAACCGGGCGCGGGTGCAGTTCCGCCTGTGCGAATCGATCGAGGCGCGCGAGCGGATGATCCGCGACTTGCTGGCGTCGCTGTAGGGCCGGGGCTCGGGTTACAGCGCGGCGTTGACCTTGGCGTTGCCGTCCACGACCTTCTTCTTCAGTTCCTCCTTGTAGGCGTGGAACTTGGCGCGGAGGCCGGCGTCGGCGGTGCCGAGGATCTGCACGGCGAGCAGGCCCGCGTTGACCGGGCCTGCGCTGCCGAGGGTGACGGTGGCGACCGGGATGCCTGCGGGCATCTGGAGGGTGGCGTAGAGCGCGTCGAGACCGTTGAGCGCGCCGCCGGAGACGGGGATGCCGATGACGGGCAGCACGGTGTGGGCCGCGAGCACGCCGCCGAGGTGGGCCGCGCCGCCTGCCGCCGCGATGATGACCTTCAGGCCGCGGGACTCCGCGTTGGCCGCATAGTCGAAGGCGAGATCCGGCGTGCGGTGGGCGGAGATGACGCGCACCTCAAAGGCGACGCCGAAGGATTTCAGGGTGTCGGCGGCCTTCTGCACGAGGGGCCAGTCCGAGTCGCTTCCCATGATGATGCCGACGAGGGGGATAGACATAGCGGGGATCCTTTTTTCGGGGTTGTTTTAACGGTTGAACGCGCGACGGGCGATGTCCTTGCGGTAATGGGCGCCCTCGAAACGGATTTTCGCGGCGGCCTCGTAGGCGCGGGCGACGGCGGTTTCGAGGGTGGCCCCGAGGGCGGTGACGGCGAGCACGCGGCCGCCGGAGGTGACCACCTGTCCGTCCTTGAGGGCGGTCCCGGCATGGAAGACCATGCTGTCGGGGACGGACGCGGCATCATCGAGGCCGTGGATGGGGGTGCCCTTCTTGTAGGGGCCGGGGTAGCCGCCTGCCGCCATGATGACCGTGGCGGCGGCTTCGGGACGGGTCTGGACGAGCGCGTCGCTGAGGGTGCCGTCGATACACGCTTGAAGGGCGGGGATGAGGTCGCCCGCGATGCGCGGCAGGACGGCCTCGGTCTCGGGGTCGCCGAAGCGGGCGTTGAACTCGAGGACGTTGATGCCGCGCGGGCCGAGCATGAGGCCGGCGTAGAGGACGCCCTTGTAGGTGATGCCGCGTTTCTTCAGTTCCCGCACGACGGGGAGGATGACGGTGTCGGTGATCACGGGCAGCAGTTCCGGGGTGATGACCGGGGCGGGGGTGTAGGCACCCATGCCGCCGGTATTGGGCCCCTGATCGGCGTCGAAGACGCGCTTGTGGTCTTGGGACGGGGGCAGGAGCACGGCGTGCTCGCCGTCGACCAGCGCGAGGATGGAGGCCTCTTCGCCTTCGAGGAACTCCTCGATCAGCACCTCGGCTCCGGCGGCGCCGAACACGGCGTCCACCAGCATCGAGCGGATGGCGCCGACCGCCTCGTCGCGGGTCTGGGCGATGACGACACCCTTGCCTGCGGCCAGTCCGTCGGCCTTGATGACCACGGGGAGGGCGAAGCTGTCGAGTGCGGCGAGTGCGGCGTCGGCGTTGTTGAACGACTGGGAGCGGGCGGTCGGCACGCCTGCGGCGGTCATGATCTCTTTAGAGAATCGCTTACTGCCCTCCATGCGGGCGGCGGCCTGACAGGGGCCGAAGACGCGCAGGCCGGCGGCGTTGAAGGCGTCGGTGATGCCGAGGCAGAGGGGCACCTCGGGGCCGACGACGGTGAGGTCGGGGCGGTGCCGCTTGGCCCAGTCCAGCAGGCCGGGCACATCTTCGGCCGAGACGGGCACGTTCTCGGCAAGTGCGGCTGTCCCGGCGTTTCCAGGGGCACAGAATAGGGCAGGCTTACAGGAGTCTTGAGCCAATCTCCAGACGATGGCGTGCTCCCGCCCGCCGCCGCCGACAACAAGAATTTTCATGTCGGATAAGAATATGAGAAAGGGTGCCGGGCTTTCAAGGGCTTTTCGGGCAGGCGGCATCTTTTTTAGGGGCCGGAGTTTTTTTTGCATTTTTGAGAAAAGCGCTTGAAACCCAAACGGGTAACTCGTACACTGAAAATATTGATTGGAAAAGCGTTTCTCCCGGATGGGGGATGTGTGGTGCTGTAAAATGGAGACAAGGGTTATGATGTCTACCAAGCGACGGTTGGTGAAGGCCGCTGGGGCAGGGCTTTTTTTAGTGCTCGGTCTTGCCTTGTCGGGGAATGTGTGGGCTGCGGACTCTGAAGTTCCCTTGGCGTGGAATGTGGCCCCGATGCGGGCGGGGGCGTACCGCGAGGCGTTCGACGGGGTGTTGCCCTCGTGGGCTTCGCTGGTCGGGGCCAACGCGCTCATCGCGGAGTTCCCTGCGATGGCGGGTTCGGGGCTGCCGGTGCGGGCGAACGCTTGGTTTGACTCTAACGTCAAGGTGATGCAGCTCGACACGGCGGGCGAAGTGGTGACGAACACGCTGGCCTACGCGGGCGGCGGGGGCGACGTGACTTTTGCGTCCCAGCCGGTCTACGTGGACATGCGGATCCGCTTTGACGCGGTCTCCGACAGTCCGGACAGCGCGTTGCTGAGCAACGTCAAGCTGGCCCTCTTCGTCTCGTCCGACAGGAAGCTGGTCGCCGTGCACGGCGGCGGGATCAGCACGAACCAGACGGAGCTGGACACGAACAAGTGGCATCAGGTGACCGTGAAGCTGGAGAACGGCAAGTTCGACGTGCTGATGAATGACGCGACGGTGATGTTCTCCGGTCTGGACGTGAAAAACGTCGGCGCGGCCAACACGCTCTCTTCCGCCAACTTCTATGGCACGGGGCTGATCGACGAGCTGTATGTGAGTCACGGCGACCCTGCGTATGAGGTGGCGGGCCCCGAGACGTCGATTCCTGAACTTCCCGCAGCGGGCGACAATCCTCCGAGCGACGTGCAGCAAACCCGCATCAACGCGTGGCTGGCGGCGCAGTCCGGACTGACGAGCCTCGGGACGCTGACTCAGGATCAGTTGAGCCGCGCGTTCCTGCTCGGCGAACTGCCGGTAAGCGAGGGGACGGCTTCCGAACCCGGCGCGGTGACGTTCGGGATCGAGGGTTTCGATTTGGTCTCCCCGACACGTCTGCTGGTGACGGCGCGGCTTGAGACGGGCAGCGTGGCCAAGGACGGCCAGATCAACGGACGCATCCAGTTGCAGGGCAAGGTGAACTACGGCGACGCGGAGTGGACGACCCTCGGCAGCGCGGTGACGCCTTCCGCGGCGGCATTTTCGGACGGCAAGGCGACGTACACGTTCGACATCCCTGAGGGCGGGTACAAGTTCTTCAGGCCCCTGATTGTCCCCTAAGGCGTTCGAGTGTCAGCAGTGTGTTAAGGAGGAAAACGATGAGACAGAAGATTTTCACGGTGTGTGGGGCGTTGCTGGCGGCGGCGGCTTTTGCGGTGCCGCAGCGAAACCTGACGTTGACCGTCTCCACGGAGGGGCCGGACGTCTATGCCGACGGCCAGCCGGTGCAGGTCGGCGAGACCTATCTGTTGGTGTACGTGAAGCAGGGCGCGGCGTTCGGCGGGCTCTACAGCGACGGCACGTTGGTGGACCCGGAGAACAACACGATTGCCACCCGCGCGTATGCGGTCGAAGGGGCGAAGTGCGGGTTCAAGGCGATCCAGTATGCGCCGGAGCTTTATGCGGAAGGTGGCTCTTGGGTGGTGGTGCTGCTCGACACGCGCAAGGACGACGGCTCGGTCGGCGGGCTGGTCGCGGGGCAGGGCGTGAGCGCGGCGGCGGCTGTGGCGGGAGCGGGTTCCACCTCGCTGAGCGCGGCGGGTAAGACGGCGTCTGGCGGTGCGGTGCTGGCGGCAGCGGGGACGACGCGCACACCGGGCGGGACGCCACGGCCCGAGATCGCCGCGCTTGAGCCAGGCGAGGGCGCGGTCAACGTGCGCATCAAGAATTTCGCGAGCGGCGCGCTGTATGAGGTGCAGTCCCGCACGAGTCTTTCCGACGGGGCGTGGCAGGGCGAGCCGGGCGCGTCGCGCGTGCAGGCTTCCGCAGGAAACGTGGTGCGTGGCAAGAGCGGTGCGGATGAGCTTTCCGCGCCGGTTCAGCGGCAGGCGGGCGACACCGTGCGTTTTTACCGTGTGGTCGTGAAAGGCGCGAACTAAGTGGTCATCAGGAAGGGAAGAGAATTTACCATGAAAAAAGTCATGATGTTCACAGCGGTTCTGGTGATGGCAGGGCTTGCCCGGGCGCAGATCCCTCCGATTGAGGGCGGGAACGTGGTCGGGTTCATCCCGGTGGCAGCGGCGGCGGACGTCAACTCGATCATCACGGTGCCGTTCGAGGCGTGCATGGGCGAGGGCGCGGGGAAACTGGCCGATATGGTCTCGACCAACGGGCTGACCTCTCACGCGAGTGATCCGGATGGAGCAGACCAGTTGGTGGTGTTGACGCTGGACGGTGAGGATCAGGTGTATTACTACTACTGGTTCAAGACCGGTGACGGGTGGACGCCGATTACGACGGCCAAGCTGATGCCCGACGGGTCTGAGGTTGCCAAGAATCCGCCTGCCGCCTCGGCGTTCGCGGTCTCGCGCGGGCTGGGTTTCTGGATCAAGCGCAAGGCCAGCGAAAACGCGACGGTCTACCTGAAAGGGCAGGTCACGGAAGCCGCCCAGTCGACGGCGATCGCTCCCGGACTGAATCTGGTGGGTTATGGTGCGGTCGAGGCGTTCGCGTTGAACGGAGCGGGTGTGAATTGGACGGGCGCATACGGTGACACCGTAACGGGGAATACCGCCAATTCGGACAAGATTCTCGTGAGCAACGGAAGCGGCGGATACAACGAGTATTTCTTTTTCAAGAAGCCGGCAGGCTGGCCTTCCGCATATGATGCGCTGGACGGCAAGTGGATCACCAAGAACTACGCGGTGGCGGATGTGACCGTTCCGGCCGGCAAGGGGTTCTGGTATTTGCGGCGCGGCGCTGGTTCGTTCAACTTCCAGCCGGATGCGGAATAGTCATCACCGGGAAAGAGGGTAAAACATGAAAAAAGCGTTTTTTGTGGCATGTCTACTGGTCTTGGGAAGCGTGATGACCTCTCAGGCGGTGGTGATCCATTGGTCAACCGATGGATACGGTTCTTTGAGCTGGTCTGAAGTCGGGTCAGCCTTTGTTGTCTACGTGGCGGAGGGGACGCCGGCATATGCGAACGATGTGTTATCCAACGGCTCGGTTGTCGGCGGTGTCGTGACCGGGCTGGCGATCACGCCAGGAGGCGTGGGTGAGCAGAGTTCGACGGACTCGACCGGACGCTCGTCTGGAGCATACTATGTGGTGCTGCTGAACGAGGCGGGGACGTCTTACGCTTACAGCACGACCTCTCTCGCCTGGGACGACACGGCGGCGATCACGTGGGACGAGATGGCTCCCGCGACAGGTGTTTTCAGCCCGAGTGAGTTTAGCGGCTGGACTCCTGTGCCTGAGCCGAGTACGGCCTTGCTGCTGTTTGCCGGGGCGGTTGTTGCCGCATTGCGGCGCGGTAAGCGGGCGTAAAGAGACATTATGGTTCTCATAGAGTTCCGTCCGATTACGCGCGGCCGATTGCGTCGGTCGCGCGTTATTTTTTGGTTGCTGGCGGTTGCCGCACTCGCGCTGTATGGCGTGACGGCGGCACGTTACCTCTTTCCCGGCGAGTCGGCCAGATGGGTCGCCTGGCTGGCTGGTGCCGATGTCCGGGAGTATCCGTCCCGACCGCTGCTGTCACTTCTGGGACAATGGGTCGCCGGCTGGTCGTGGGGGACGTTGGCCATGCGGATGAACCTGCTTGCCGCGTTGGCGGGCGCGTTGACCGTGGGCTGGGTTTACAAGATCGTCTGGTTTCTCGTTTTCGACATGATGTGCGAGGACTCGGCGGTCATTCATGCGCCGCGCAACGCGCGGTTCGGCGGGTGCGTGGCGGCGGCGGCGGTGGCGGTCAGCCTGCCGGTGTGGCAGGCGGCAACGCGGTTCAGGCCGGAGATTTTCGATGTGGCGTTTCTGCTGGGGTGTGCTCATCTTCTGACGGTTTACGCCAGATCGCAACATGTGTTGTGGTTGCTGCTTTTCGGACTTCTGTACGGCGCGGGGGTGGCGGAGTCGCCGGTGTTCATTATGGCCGCGCCGGTGATGGCTGTTTTCGCAGCCATGACGGAGTGGAAACTGGTCTGGTGCCGGGTCGGGCGGCTGTTCGGGGCCGCGTGGCTTTCCCTCGGGGCACTGTTCGGCGTGCATTATCTGGCGGCGCGGTTTTTCCTGTTGCAACATGGGGAGGTGCCGACGCTGCGGGCGGTTCTCGGCTGCGTGGTGTCGGTGTTGCGCGGTCAGGTGGAAGGGATGGCACGGGTGTTCCCGTCGCAGCTTTGGCTGCCGGTATTCGTGCTGGGCCTCGGGGCGGCAGGACTCTCGTTCTTCGCGGCGTTCAGGACGTTGGACAATCGGCGCTCATGGAGTCTTTACGTCCTGAATATCGCGTTGACGCTCTTCGCGCTGTTGCTGTTGCTGAACGCGCCGTTCTCGCCGTGGGGCGTGATGGCGCTTAAAGGGGTGGTTCCGGCGGTCACGTACGCTGTGGCAGGCATGGGGATTGGGTTGCTGGCCGCGTCGTGGCGGGCTCTCGCGGTTCTAGATGACCCTCTCGACGGGGTTGTGCCGGACGGGGAAGATGAGGAAGACAAGGCGGCGTTCCAAACCGAGAGCGGGCCGCTCATTTTTGCGGCGAGCCGTGGCACGGCGTTACTGTTTATGCCGGTTCTGGTGGGTGCGGTTGTGCTTTCGGGAGTGCTGAATTTCAGGCTTCTTCTGGCGGACAAAGGGGCGTTTGCGGATCAGGCGGCGGAGCTGATTCTGGACGGGCTCAACGGGCGGCGATGGGTTGTGTCCAACGGGTTACTCGACCACAATCTGTTGGTCCGCGCACATGAGCGGGGGATGCCGATGCATCTGCTTTGTCCGTACCGCGCCCATGAAAAGCGTTATACGGAACAGGTGCTCAAAGCGTTTCAGGCCGATCCGGCATTCAGCGAAAACGCGAAACTGCGGGCTGGGAGTCTTGTCGGCAGCCACTTCTACCTGTTCATTGATGACCTGTTTTCGGGGGACGAGGCGATCTCGGAGAAGGCGGTGTGCCTTGGGCTGCCCGACATTTGGTACGGGTCGGGGTGGGTGCCCGTCCCGGAGGCGCTCTTTTTCGGCGGGGTGAAGGCCGTCCGCGACATCGAGGCGGCAGGGCTGTTGACGGCATACGAAGGGGCTTGGGCGCGTATGAAGGGGTTCATCGCCGAAGGCGAGGGCAAGCCGCGTCAACTGTCGTATCGGATCCGGATGGCGTTGCGCCGCCATCTGGCGTTTGTCGCGAACAACACCGGCGTGACGCTGGAGGACATCGGGAAACCTGAGGAGGCGTTCAACGCTTACCTTGCGGCACGGGAGGTCTTTCCCGAGAACGTCAGTGCGCTGCTGAACCTGTTCGAGATGGTTTCACGCGGGTATCGGCCCGAAATGAAAGAGCGGATCGAGAAACAGTTGCGGCAGAAGGTCGAGCAGGAGCGCGAGCGGTATCCGCTGTGGTCGCTCAGCCGGTACTACGGATACGTGCGCAACTACGAGCTGTTCGTGCGCATGGGGTGGTCGTGGGCGCTGTCGAGCACGCCGGGGTCGGTGCTGGCGGGGCTGCGCAGCACGTACGCCCTGCAGCAGGACGACGACCGGCGGGCGGCACTGACGGCGATGATGGCGTCGCTCTACGAAATGCGAGGGGATTTCGCGCAGAGTGCGGTGGAGTACCGCAAGACGTTGGAGCGTGACCCGAAAAACACCTTCGCGATCTCCGGGCTCGCGCGGTTGGCGTTACAGCAGAGCGTGGTGGACGAGGCGCGCAAGATCCTTGAGGCAGGCGAGGCGGCGGGCGCGCCGCGTCGGCAGTTGCGGCAGGACTGGGCGGCGCTCTATCTGGTGGCAGGCGACCTGCCGCGGGCGCGGGTTCTGCTGCAGGAACTGGGGGAGGAGCCCGACGTGTCGCCGATGTCGCTGGCGATGCTGGCGATGGTGATGATCGAGCAGCAGGACGTGGCGGCGGTCGAGACCAAGATTTTGCCGAGACTGGGCAAGGCGACGGAGGGCAAGGACGCCTACTTCGCGCAGGTGGTGCAGGGGCGCGTGTGGCAGAGCAAGGGGAAGGCGGGCTACAAGAACGCGCGGCTCTGCTTCCAGCGCGCGGCGATGATCCGCCCGGACGTGCAGGCGGTGCTGGATGTGTTGCTGATGTTGGACGTGGCGCTGGAGGATCAGAAGTCGGCGGAGGCGCACGCGCTTTCGATCCTGCGGCAGCGGCCCGAGCAGCCGTACGCGAATTTCATCATGGGGTCGATCCGTCTGGAGCAGGGGCAGTACGGCGACGCCGAGACGTATCTCAAGCGGAGCGTCAACAGTGCCGCGCCAACGCTGGCCGCGCTCAACAACTACGCGCAAACGTTGTGTCGCATCCGCAGGCTCGACGAGGCGGCGCAGGTGGCGCGACGTGCGGTGGAGCATTCGCCGGAGCGTTATGAGGGCTGGGCCACGCTGGCGTTTGTCCTTGCGGAGAGGGGCGAGGCGGACGCGGCGGCAGAGGCGCTCGCGAAGGCACGCGCGGCGCATGCGGATGACACGCGGCTGTTCCTTGTGGAGGCGCTGATCGCGGTCAAGCGGGGCGATCTGGCGGCGGCGGAGAAGGCGTTCGCGCATGTGCGTGACGCATCGGGGCTTTCTGTGGCTGACCGCCGCGAGATGAAGCGGCTGGCCGAAGAGATGTCCCGTCTCGGCAAGAACCGCTAAAGGGCTATTTTTTTCTGTCCGGCGCTTGTGCTAGACTGACGGCATGAAACGGACATGTCTGATGCTGGCGGGGGTGTGCGCGGCGGCGTTGGCCGCTTCGGCGCAGGTGGGGACGCAACTGATCGCCAACGGCGATTTCGCGCAACTGGACGGCAAGGGGTGGCCGGTCGGCTGGCCGTCGGGGAAGGGCGCCCGGATCGAGCCGGATGCGGCGGGCAACCGGCTGGTGCTCGAAGGGGCGGGCGCGGGTGTGCCGTTCAAGATTCCGCTCAAGCCCGAGTACGGGCAGCTCAAGCTGTCGATGCGGATGAAGGTTTCCGATGTCGCGATGGGCAAGGAGAGCTGGCAGACTGGGCGGCTGACGATGTCCTTCCACAACGCGGCGGGCGAGCGCGTGGGCGAGTGGCCCAACGTCTTCGGGATGGTCGGCAGCAGCGATTGGGTTGACTGCGAACGGCTGTATCCGGTTCCGCCCGACGCGGTGGCGTTGCATCTGAGCCCGTGCAATCTGGGGGCTTCGGGCAGGGTCGAATTCCGGGGGATCTCGCTGACGGTCAGCCGTGTGCGTGCGATGGTCAAGGCCGACGCGCCGCTGCCGCCGGGCGCGGAGCCGGAGCCGTGGCGCCTCGGCGACGCGTGGCGGCAGACGACGCCGACGCGCGAGCGGGTGTGTCTGAACGGGCTGTGGGGGTTCCGTCCGGTGGTGGCAGGCGAGGCGGCGGAGCGCGTGCCGGAGGCGGGCGACTGCTGGGGATGGTTCAAGGTGCCGGGCATCTGGCCGAGCGGCACGTGGGAGTTCGCGGACGGCGCGCAGCAGGTGTGGCTCGCGCCGTGGCTGGAGGAGCGCGGCGGCGGTAACGTGTTCGAGCAGGCGTGGCACAAGCGGCGGTTCACGGTGCCCGCCGCGTGGCAGGGCCGGCGGGTCGCGCTCGATTTCACGATGCTGAACACGCATGTGCGGGCGTTCGTGGACGGCGAGGCGTGCGGGGAGCTGTGGTATCCGGGCGGAGAGCTGGATCTGACCGGGAAGCTCAAGCCGGGCGCGGAGCAGGAGCTGGCGCTGCTGGTGACGGCGCGTCCGCTGACGGCGGAGCGCAACGCGTTCATGGCGCCCGACCGGATCGTCACGGACAAAGCGAGCGTGAAGCTGAAGGGGATCACGGGCGACCTGTTCCTGTGCGCCATGCCTGCGGCGGAACGGCTGGAGGATGTGCAGGTCATCGCGGACGTGCGCGGGAAGGGCGTGACGTTTGTGGCGGAGACCTCCGGGCTCGGCAAAGGGCCTTACCGCTTGCGTGCGGAGGTGGCAGGGTGCGGCGAGGGAAGGCAGGCGTTCAGCGCGGGAGACCTGACGCCGGACGCGGCGGGCGTGCTGCGTTTCGGCGCCCCGTGGCCGGACGCGAAGCTGTGGGACACCGACACGCCGCAGAACCGCTACACGGCGACGCTGACGCTGACGGACGCGGCGGGGAAGGTTTTGGACACGCTGACGCCGGTGACGTTCGGCTTCCGCGAGATCCGCGTCGAGGGGCGGGACTTCCTGCTGAACGGCACGCCGATCCGTCTGCGGGCGCTGCACAACACGACGGCGAACGGCGGGGCGGACAAGGCGACTCGGGCGGCGGCGCGAGAGCTGTGCCGCCGGATGGCGGAGTACGGGTTCAACGCGATCATCGCGGGCAACTACGATTTCACGCCGGGGTCGGTGGGGTATCTCGACGGGCTGCTGGAGGCGTGCGACGAGACGGGGACGCTGCTGGCGTTCTCGCTGCCGCACATCAAGGATTTCGGCTACAAGCTGCACGATCCCGAGATGGCGGAACGCTACCGCAAGCAGGCCGCGTGGCTGATCCGGCGGGCGCGGAACCATCCGTCCGTGATCTTCTACACGATGAACCACAACAGCACGGGGTATTACGGCGACCAGAATCCGCTGAAGATCGACGGCGTTTACGAGATCCCGGAGACCGAGCAGTCCAAGAACGCCTGGTGGGCGCGCAACCGGCGGCAGGCGCGGATCACCGACGAGATCGCCAAGGCGCTCGACCCGACGCGGCCGGTGTATCATCACCAGTCGGGCAATCTCGGCGACATGCACACGGTGAACTGCTACCTCAACTGGGCGCCGGTGCAGGAGCGCAGCGACTGGCTGGAGCATTGGGCGACGAAAGGCGTGAAGCCGCTCTTCTTCGTGGAGTGGGGGCTGCCGCACATTTCGAGCTGGTCGAGCTATCGCGGGCCGCAGTTCATCTGGCGGTGCGAGGCGTTCCAGAGCCTGTGGGCGGCGGAGTTCGCGGCGCAGTTCTGGGGCGACCGCGCCTACCGCGACGACGAGGTGGCGGCGCGGGCGTTGGATCACGAGGAGAAGCTGTGGGCCACGGGCAAGCCGTTCCGCTGGAGCACGCTGAACGCGCCGTTGCGCGACATGGATCAGAACTACAGCGCGGTGCAGACGCACTTCGCGGAGGACAACTGGCGGGCACACCGCGCGTGGGGCGTGTCGGCGATGCTGCCGTGGGATCAGGGCGATTTCTGGCGGCGCGTGGCGAAGACGGAGACGGCGGAGGTGTCCGACGCGCTCAAGGGACTTAAGTCGCCGGGACTGGCGGCAGACCGTCTGCTGGCGGGCGGGCAGTACATCTCCGATCCGGGCGTGCGCGACGCTTTCATCCCCACGCCGATGGGGCGGACACTGACGCGCTGGAACATGCCGGACTGCGGGTTCATCGGCGGGCCGGTTGAGGCGTTCACGGCGAAGGATCACCTCTTCGCGCCGGGGGCGGAGGTGAGGAAGAGCCTCGTCATCCTCAACGACCGCCGCCGCCCGCAGACGGTGGGCTACACGTGGCGGTTGTGGCAGAAGGGTGACAAGCGGATGGAGAAGAAGGGGCGCGTCGAGGTGGCGGCAGGCGGCAGGGCCACGGTGCCGGTGGCGTTCACCTTCCCGAAGCGCGCGAAAGACGGCGAGACGTACCGGCTGACGGCGGTGTTCGAGTTCGAGGACGGCGTCGTGCAGGCGGATGATTTTGCGCTGACGGCGGTCAAGCCGCCGGAGCGTCCGGCGCTCGCGAAGCCGGTGCTGCTTTACGACCCCAAGGGGCTGACCGCCGCGCTCTTCGACCGGCTGCGCGTGCGGTACGTGCGGTTCGACGGTTCGCGGGCGCCGGGCGCGGACGAGGTGGTGGTGGTCGGGCGCGAGGCGCTCGACGGGAAAGGCTTGCCGTGGCTGGCGGGCGTGGCGCACGGTCTGAAGGTGCTGGTCTTCGAGCAGCGGGCGGAGGTGCTTGAGGGGCAACTCGGTTTCCGCGTCGCCGAGCGCGGGGCGCGGCGGCTGTTCCCGCGTTACGCGCATCCGGCGACGCAGGCGTTCGACGGCGCGCATTTCCGCGACTGGAGCGGCGCGGCGACGCTTCTGCCGCCGCATCTTGAGGGGTTGCCGGAAGCCGAGACGCACGATCCGAAGTGGCGGTGGTGCGGGTTCGAGAACACGCGCGTGTGGCGGTGCGGCAGCCGCGGCAGCGTGGCGTCGGTGCTGATCGAGAAGCCCGCGCGGGGCGACTGGCGGGCGCTGGTGGACGGCGAGTTCGACATGCAGTACGCGGCGTTGCTGGAGAACGTGGAAGGGGGCGGGCGCGTGGTGTTCTGCCAGTTGGACGTGACTGGGCGGACGGCGGAGAATCCCGTGTCGGATCGGCTGGTGGTGAACCTGCTGGGGTATCTCGACCGTGCGCGGCCTGAAGCGCACCGCGTGACTACACGGATGACCGAGGGCGAGACGGGAACGCTGTTGCAGGAACTCGGCGTGAAGGTGGACGTTGAGAAGGAGATCGAACTCGGCGAGGGGGCGTTGTTGGTTGTCGGGCCGAAGACGCCCGTGCTGCCGTTCGTCGTGGCGCATGTGGCGAAGGGATTGAATGTCGTTTGCATGGGCATGACGGGCGAGGAGCTGAAAGGCTGGTGTCCGGTGCCGGTGGAGACGGTGCGTACGAACGCCACGTTCGCGAGGATCGAGGAGGTGCCGCCCGAGCTGAACGGGCTTTGCAATGCCGATTGGGCGTGGCACGGGCGGATGGACTTCGACGCGCTGGTCGTGCCCGAGGGCGAGCGCAGGTCATCGAACGCCGCGCTGCGCGTGATCCGTCACGGCAAAGGGCGCGTGGTGCTGTGGCAGGTGCCGCCGTGGCTGATCGACGAGCAGGCCAAGCCGTACCTGCGCACCAGCAAGCGGCGGGCGAACGCGCTGGCGGCGCGGCTGCTGGCGAATCTGGGCGCGGATTTCCGGACGCCGCTGGCCGAGCGTTTCGCCGCGCCGCCCGAGGAGAAGGCGTGGCTCAACAGCTACTACCTCGATGTGCCCGAGGCGGGCGACGACCCTTATCGGTATTACCGCTGGTGAGGGCGGGCGGGCGCGTCAGAGCTTGCGTACCCAGATGTTGCGGAAGCGCACGGGGCAGCCGTGGCCGTGCAGGCCGAGGGGGCCGCTGCTCACCTGCCGCTTGTACGTGGCCGCGATGCGGTGGCCGGTCTCGCCGTAGACGGGTTCGTTGAGGTGGACGAGCACGCCGTTGTGGAGCATGGTGACGCGGGCGGGGGACTTGAGCTGGCCGTCGGCGAAGACGGGGGCGGTGAAGAAGATGTCGAAGGTCTGCCACTGTCCGGGCGGGCGGGTGACGTTGACGAGCGGGGGCGTCTGGCCGTAGATGGCGGCGGCTTGTCCGTCGGGGTAGAGCTTGACGTTGAACGAGTCGAAGATCTGGATCTCGTAGAGGCCCATGAGCAGGACGCCGTTGTTGCCTTGGTCGTGCCACGGGCCTTTGAAGTCGGCAGGCGCGAGCCATTCGAGGTGGATCTGGCAGTCGCCGAACTCGGCCTGCGAGAGCATGGCGCCTTGGCCGGCGACAAGCTCGCCGTTTTCGAGTGTCCATTTGTGGGGGCGCCACGCGGAGGTGTCGCTGCCGCCGAAGAGCACGGTCGCGTCGGCGGGGACGGGCGCGGGGGGCAGGGCGGGACCGGGATCGACGCGCGGGGGCGCGGGGCGGTCGGGGTCGTGGACGAGCCAGTCGCACCACGGGAGTTTCGGGGTGTCCTTGTAGCCGAAGACGCCGGAGCCGTCTTTGGCGTGGACGAGGTCGGCGGCGGTTGTACAGTCCGCGAGGCCGAGGGCGAGGAGGGCTGAGCAGAGGAGGAGGGGGGTGTTTTTTTTCATGGCGTGACTCCGGGTTGGCAGTTGACGGTTTGACGTGTGGAGGTGAGGAGAAGGGTGCAGCGGATGGCGGATTCGGGGAGGCGGGCGAGGCGGGCGAGGGCGCGGCGGTAGCTGGCAAGCTGGCCGCTGTAGGCGGAGGCCATGCGCGAGGCGAAGGCGGAGGGGGACTCGCCGTCGTGGGGGCGGTTGGATTTGAAGTCGAGGATCTCGGCGCGGCGCTGGCCGTTCTCTTCGAGGAAGACGACGCGGTCGAAGGTGCCGGAGATCCATTCGTCGGCGATGACGAGCTCGAAGGCGCGTTCGCGCCAGAGGTCGGTGGCGTGCGCGGGGCGGGTGAGGGCGTCGCGGAAGGGTGAGGGGGCGGTGAGGTCGAGTTCGCTCCGGGGGATG
>Ga0208244_101111_pt1 | contig 17072 bp, 13 predicted proteins | sample SubbioCR12Aug_5A_FD_184828 | JGI IMG/M metagenome (GOLD analysis project Ga0208244, IMG submission 184828) | Serpentinite rock and fluid subsurface biosphere microbial communities from McLaughlin Reserve, California, USA - CR12Aug_5A (SPAdes) | ecosystem: Environmental > Terrestrial > Deep... | reverse complement strand
CAACGCCGGCGATTTCGTTCCTGTCGATATGAACACCAGGACCCATGGTGGAAGAGATAGAAATGCTCTTCACGTACTGGCCCTTTGCCGTCGTCGGCCTAAGGCGCATCACCGTGGTCAGGAACGATCGGATGTTTTCCACAAGCTTGACATCCTCAAAGTTCGCTTTGCCGATTGCGGCGTGAAGAATCCCCGCCTTATCGACACGGAATTCAATTTTTCCGGCTTTCACTTCTTTTACTGCTGTGCCGATATCGACGGTCACCGTCCCGCTTTTTGGATTAGGCATCAATCCCCGCGGTCCGAGGATCTTCCCAAGCTTTCCGAGCTCACCCATGGTGTCTGGCGTCGCAATAATCACATCCACGTCAGTCCACCCCGCCTTGATCTTTTCAATGTAATCGGTGAAACCAGCGTGATCTGCTCCCGCCGCTTTCGCCTCCTCATCTTTAGGAGGTTTGGCAATAGCGAGGACTCTCACCGCTTTCCCGAGTCCATGAGGCAACGAAACTGTTCCACGGATGGCCTGATCGGCCTTTTTCGGATCGACGCCCAGCCGAACGGCAATGTCTACCGTCTCGCCGAATTTTGCATTCGCACATTCTTTGACCCGCTGGACGGCTTCCTCGACCGTGAACATCTTTTTCGCATCGACCTTCTTGGCAACTTCTTTGAATCGCTTGCTGTAGTTCTTCATGACAGAGAATCTCGAAAATTGGTTAGACTTTACTCTTCGACCGTTACACCCATGGAACGAGCAGTTCCGGCAACCATGCTCATGGCCGATTCGATCGATCCGGCATTGAGATCGGGCATTTTCAACTCGGCTATTTCGCGGATCTGTTTGCTGGAAATCGTCCCGACCTTCATCCGATTCGGCTCTCCGGAACCTTTTTCGAGCTTAGTAGCCCGAAGAATCAGAGTCGCCGCCGGCGGTGTCTTGGTAATGAAGGTGAACGATTTATCGCTGTAGACAGTGATCACTACAGGAATGATCAAACCCTGTTGATCTTTTGTTTTCGCGTTGAATTGCTTGCAGAATTCCATGATGTTGACCCCCTTCTGACCGAGAGCGGGGCCGACCGGGGGGGCAGGATTTGCCTGACCGGTAGGAATCTGCAACTTGATGAAACCGACGACTTTTTTTGCCATTGCGTCTTACCTTTGTGTTTGCACCACAATTATTTTTCTAATTCAACTTGCACAAAGTCCAATTCAACCGGTGTCTTGCGACCAAAGATGCTCACCATAACCTTGATCTTCATTTTTTCAGGACTGATGTCCTGAACGAATCCGGTAAAATTATTGAACGGACCATCGATCACCTTGATGGGATCCCCCACCCGGAACGGAACCTCAATCAACTCCACACCCTCGCGTTCCTCCATCGATCCGATGAGACGACGGACTTCATCGGGCTTCAAGGGAGCCGGATTGTTTTTGTCCGGAACGAAGCCAAGGACAGAAGGAGTTTCGATCACCAGATGCGTGGTCTCCTTATCGATGACCATCTCCACGAGAACATAGCCGGGGAAAAAATTCTTCACTCTTGTTTTTTTCTTCCCGTCCTTCACCTCGACCACTTTTTCAGATGGGATCAAGACCGCAGAGATCCTCTCTTCAAGACCGAGTCGTGCGACTTCGCTCTCGAGCGAGGACTTCACCTTTGCCTCGTGTCCTGAATATGTGCGGACAACATACCAGCGCTTTTCCAAACTCAACTTATCACTCGTGGGTATGGTTAGAGAATTGCTTTGAGTGCTTCGCTCAGGGCCGTATCGACCACCCAGGTAAACAGCGCGATGATCAGAGTCACGACGATCACGATCTTCGTTGATTCGGCTAGCTCTTCTCGTGACGGCCATGTCACCTTCTGCATTTCCTTGGTGATGTCCTGAAAATAATTGATGATTTTTTCTTTCATCTCGTCTCAGTTCTTGCTTTCGAAACGCGGATAGTAGTTAGGACGGCTCAGCACGTCAGGAGGGACTCGAACCCCCAACCTGCGGTTTTGGAGACCGCTGCTCTAGCCAATTGAGCTACTGACGTAGATCACACGTTCATCACGCGCGAGAGCTACTTGGTCTCCTTGTGGGGCGTGCGTTTGTTACACCAGGGGCAGTACTTCTTGTGTTCGACTCGGCCGGTATGCTTCTTCTTGTTCTTCATGGTCGAGTAATTGCGGCGTTTGCAGCCAGTACATTCCAGAGTGATTTGCTCGCGCACAGCTTGGATCTCCGTTGGAAATTGTGTGACGTGTTCTGCCTATTCTTGAGCTTGCGACCGGGATTGAACCGGTGACCTCGTCCTTACCAAGGACGTGCTCTACCAACTGAGCTACGCAAGCATGTCATTGAACATTTGAAATTGATGATTGTATATTGAGGCTCCGTAACACCACTCACAATTTTCAATCTTCAATTTGCAATTTTCGATCTACAATCCTCGGAGCGGGAGACGGGACTCGAACCCGCGACCAACAGCTTGGAAGGCTGTGACTCTACCAACTGAGTTACTCCCGCAAGAACAACCTCGAATCACCGAAACGCGAATTTCGAAATTTTTTGTGTGGGCAGGGGGGGATTCGAACCTCCGAAGGCATGAGCCGACAGATTTACAGTCTGTTGCGTTTGACCGCTTCGCTACCTGCCCGTTCTGCTCTTCCGTGAGCTGGCGACCAGATTCGAACTGGTGACCTGCTGATTACAAATCAGCTGCTCTACCAACTGAGCTACGCCAGCATGACAATCGAACAAAGATTGTCGGGACTGCTCTACCACTGCCAGCCCCGACGATGTCTGTCGGGGAGCTACGCCAGCACCGTTTCATCCAAGCACAGAAATCACCCTCACCGCCTTGTCAGCGTTCCTGACCGACAACCGCAAAAATGGGGCGAAATCTAAATTGTGGTTTTCCTCAGGCAAATAATAAAATGAATTTTTCTCACATAGTCAACGCCCCCGCATGAGAAATATTCAATCTGACGGCGCCTCAAGAGAATCTTGGTGGGATACTGCTCTCTCGAGAATCCTTCTGGCCGGAACGAGTCCTGGATCGTACCCGAGAGCCCGCTCAGCCCATTCTTTCGACCTCTTATAGTCCCCTTGCCGCTGGAATTCTTCCGCCGTCAATGCGGCCATAATAGAGTAGCGGCGCATGAGACCGGTAGTCATCTTACCCGAAATGCTCGCAGGCCGCACGTTTGGCCAATTCCGTAGTCGAAATTTACCTTTTTCCCCTCTCCGGACGAGCCTCAACAGCAACCCATCCGGGACCCGCTCATATTTCGCCCCCAGGTGCTCCTCGATCTCAGGGCCCAGATAAACTGGGCGCGTTTCCATGCTCTTGTCAATTATGTGGTTGATCATCTGGGTGAACTGTGACTCGATGACATGAGGATTGTATGGCAGGTCATGCTCGAACTTATGGAGCTCACGGAGAAACGACTCGATTTCTCCACGGGATTGGCGGATCAACCAGGGAGAGTTGTTTTCGAGTTGCTTGAAATACCAGGAGCGACGCAACAATTCCTTGTCAACGATTGTCACATCTGGTCGATGTCCCCGAACATGCTGATAATACAGAGCCGCTGAGACGAAATAATCCCATTGATAACTGAGCACAAGAGCATCCGTTCCCAGATTGTCGAGAATATTCACCGTGTAATCCCGAACCATACTGTTGTCGGACTCACTTACTCGAGTCCCATTGGCAAGGAACTGTGTTGCCGGCAGACCGATCACGAGAAGCACGACGCTCGCAGCGAGAAGACGTGGCCGCTTGCGATGCACATACTCCAGAATCCACCTCATCCCATACACTACGGTGATGGACATGACCACATACGCGAGAAGAAAATATGAGTCGATGTCATGGATGTCGTAGTTGATCGCATATCCCACACATGTCAAAAAGAGCGCGGCAAGAACAATGGAGAGTCGAGGAATTCGGTACAGGATGACTATAAATCCAACTACTGCACAGACGAGAACCAATAGATGAAATTCGTACGAGAGATTTCCGACGAAATAGATAGCCTGCTTCTTCGCAGTTTCGAATCCTGAAAAAATCCAGCTTCGATACTGCTTCCCGCTGACGTGCCAAATCAACCTCCCTACTTCGTTCGTGTACCCCCAATCGAGCGGTGGTCGTGCGAGAGATCGAATGGGCAGATAGAGATACGTTGTCAATCCGAGTATGGATAAGGAGAGCATTCTGATCAAGCGAACTCTAGAATCGCGATTGGTCCCAAGAGTGATGAAGTACAGCATTACCAGACCAGGCACAAGAAGGATTGTTGTGAGATGATTTGAGAAACTCAGTCCAAGAACATAAGCGCCGAGCAGGAGTTCACGGCTCGTTGATCGATCCGAAGCCAGCTGGGCAGCGATCCCCTTGACAAAGAGATACAGAATCATGACAAGGAAGAACAGATGGAGGGCATAAACCTCGACGGCAACCGATTGAGCCCAAACGGTCGAGACAAATGCAAACGAAAGCGAGGCACCGACCGAAGTTGCCCGATTCACGTAGCGTGGCAACGAAATCTTCCGTCGTTGCATCGGCGGAAAAACGAGGGGGACAGATTCCAGCACGTGTATCAATCTGGCAAAGATGACCACCGACGCTCCAACAAGAAATGCGGACATCAGATTGAGCCGGTAGATCTCCTCCGCTCCAAAGGGGAGCAACGTCACAAGACGCCCGAGAAGCGAAAACAGGGGATATCCAGTCGGATGTGCAATGCCCAGGGTCGATGCTACGGCCGCCAGTTCTCCACTATCAATGAAAGTGACCGTCGAATTCATCGTCGTGAGATAGGCAACGAACGCCAGCGCGCCGGCAAGGAATGGCGGGATCGTTGGCGAACGCATCAGTCCGTTCAGTCCGTTCAGTCCTTTCCCTCCCTTTCAAGGATTTCCGCCACGGAATCGAAAATCTTCCGATTCTCCTTCTGGACTCTCGTCACGGCATTCCGCAAGTCGTCGACGGACGGGAGACCCATTCCTGCGGCGATTGCGGCTCCGCTGCTTCCGGACGAAGGGACGAAAAATGCACTTGTCTCCGAATTGATCCGAATCAGCGTTTCCAGTTTCCTCATGAATTTCAAATTCTCTTCTATTCTGGGAACGTCGACCCCCGGGAGCACATTGATCCGACTCAAATGCCGCAGGACATCATAGGTATTGTGAACTCTCAATTCCTTCTCCCTCCCCCCGAACCTCAATTGAATCATCTGGATGACAAACTCAATATCGATGATCCCCCCACGACCGGCCTTGAGGTCAGATCCCGATTCCTTTCCTCTGGAGCGCGCCGAATCCAATCGATCTCGCATCGTGCGTACTTCCATAATCCAGTTTGGCGGCAAGGTTGAGTCATATACCCAGCCCTGTATCATCTCCTCCAGTATAGACCACACTCCCTCGGAACCAAAGACAAACCGAGCTTTGGTCAGACTCTGGCGTTCCCACAGACCAGCCCGATCTCTCAGGTATTGTTGCAAATACTCAGGATCGCTGAGAATCGGCGAGCTCTTTCCCTCAGGACGCAAACGCAGATCGATCGCATACACTCCAATCTGCTCCATTTTCGCAAGGAATTCCCTCGCGTAAATTTCCGGTGTTGCGTCGCGCTCCGTCCTCTCCGGATATCCCATAACAAATATGCCGTCAACGTCAGAACGAAACGTCATTTCCTGACTCCCGAGAGTCCCGAGCCCGATGAAGCACAGATTCGACGATTGGAGAGGATGAGAATGTTCCGATACCACATCCTCATAGACCTGCATTAGGACAGCCCTGGAAAGTTCACTCAACTCACGCGTGAGAACTTGGATTGATACTTCGCCAAGGAGCAAGCGGAGAAGGAATTTGAACTCGTTGAAGAGCTTGAATCGACGGATATCAGGCTTTTTGAGGTGGTCAAAAGATTCACCCTCTTTGAAGAACTCATCCGGTTGACCGATGAGCGTCTCGAACAGCAGTGGTTCTTCCGCGAGGGTCATTGTCATCGCGCTGCTGCGGGAACAGATCAGAAGGATCAGTTCGAACGGTTTCGGGAAACTCATGGCGAACTGGAGACTTCGTTTGATCAGCTTTGCGGAGGCAAGGAGCATGTAGTTCTTCAAACCCCAGTCCGGCGCCCCGTGTGACTTCAACAGTGATAGCAACCTCGTCAGGTTCTCGTCCCCTTCACTCAACGATAGTTCCTCCCTGATAATCCTCAGGTGACGGAGGGCGTCGTCATATTCCTCGAAGGCAAGGAGTTCCGGAATAACCATCGCTCCATCTGGAACCGGCTCATCGGTCGGAGGGCGATCCACCTTTCTCGCCAGAAAGAACTGGTCGAACATACGACGGATGTTTGAGCGATGGCGATCGAGATCGCGTCTGAATGAAGCGCTCGAAGGATAGCTCAATCGTTTGGCCAGAAGAAGAATTTCCTCCTCCGACTGAGGCAGTGAGTGCGTTTGTCTCCCCATCAGCAGCTGTAAGCGATGCTCAACCATCCGGAGGAACTGATATCCTTGAGTCAATTCCTGAACATCCCGATCACCAATGAGTCCCGATTGCCACACCCGCTGCAGGGCTTCCAGCGTGCCCGACACATCGAGCTCTGGACGCACGCCACCGTACAAAAGCTGGAGAGCCTGTACGATGAACTCAATATCTCTGATTCCTCCGCTTCCCAACTTCACGTTCTCAATCACCTGAACTTTCATCTCGATCTTTCGCTTGATCCCGTAGATGACCTCACGAGGATCGTCCAGGTGTGTTTTTGGATACACAAACGGACGGATATCCGCATGGAAACTCCGACCAATCTCCTCATTGCCTGCCACAACACGAGCCTTCGTCAGCATCTGGCGTTCCCATAGCTCACCGCGACTTTCATAGTAGTGGCGATACGAGACCCGAGACATGGCGAGTGGTCCGACATTCCCGTCCGGACGGAGCCGCATATCGACGCGGTAGAAATGTCCCTCTGATGTCGATTCCGTCATGCGTCGAAGGAGGGACTCTGAAAGCCTCGTGAAGTATTCATGCAGCGAGTGGATTCGTTCCTGTGGAGCGTGAAATTCTCCGTCCTGATCGTAGACGAACATCAAATCCACATCCGAGCTGAAGTTCAACTCTCCCCCTCCGAGTTTTCCCAACCCGATTACGGCAAGCGTGTTTGGTCCCTCGTAGCCGGTTCGAGCCCGGAGATCAGCGTCGCTCAATTCCAGTACGGCCTGAATTATTGCCTCCGCAAGCATCGAGAGTTCTGCCGTAACGGTGTCGATATCGGCTTCCTTGAGGATCTCCCGGACACCAAGCCGGAGCATTTCGCGCCGGTGAAACCTCTTCAGGGCATCCAACTTTTTCTCGAGCCGGCCAAACGGCCCGATCACCTGGCGTGCTTCCTTCATGAGATCCTCTCGGGTGCGGGTTCGTTTCATCGCACCCCCCAGCGTCAGCCAGCCAAACAGCTCCGGATCACGGATCAGTATATCCGCGAGGTATTGGGACTGCGAAAACACCTCGAGGATGACCCGTTGAAGGAACCGCTGGTCCGAAAAGTCGCGGAGGAGCTTCGAAGAAAAGCCTGACTCGAGATATCTGAGAAAATTTGTCAGGGCTCTTGAGGGATCGGCTGTCTGAAGAAGATCACTCCGGAACTCAGTAAGAAAGCTGTCTGGAGAGAGGCCTGCGGAAGCAACGAGTTGCCCCAGCGAGGAGATTCCTGACTGGAGTGGATCAATTTTCCTTGTCTTCTGGTGGGGGGTCATGGCACTGCGTTATAGTATGAAAAAAGAGGCTCATTTTCATTCGGTATGCTACCCCAGGTTCAGTTGTTTTTCTCTCGTCATTTCAGTACGTTCGCGCAATCGCTGGCAATGCAATTCGTCTCGTCCTGGCCCCTGGCGATCACGCTACTGGTCTTCATCTTCTGTCCGGTCGAATAATCTCATGTCCAAACAGCTCGGAATTGTCGGTGCCGGAACTCTCGGAATTGCCCTGACACGGCGGGCGGCTATGTCCGGCATCGAAGTGGTTCTCTATGATATCAACGATACCGTGCTGCGGCGGGCGCTCGAACGCATCCGTTCCGATCTCCAGCGTCGGATCACAGAGGGATCACTCCCCCAGGAGGCGCTGGGTGAAATCATCGGCCGTATCCACCCGCGGACCCACCTCATTGATCTTCGGATGTGTGATTGCGTTCTCGAGGCTTCAATCGAGGATTTGAGAACGAAGAAAGATCTCTTCAAACACCTGGCTCAGGATGCGAGAGCCGGAACAATCCTTGCGACGACGACACCATGGCTGTCGGTTGAGGCTATTGCTCAGGCCACAGCCCGGCCGGAGCGCGTGCTGGGGATGCATTTTCCGCACACCATTCCCCATCTCAAACTCCTGGAAATCGTTCGGACTCCTCACACGGCCACCGAATCGATAGAAAAGGCAAAGGGAATTGGAAAGCTCCTCTCAATCTCATCGATCGTCTGTCAGGACATACCCGGACTCGTCTTCAACCGTCTCCTCCAAGTTTGGTGCAGCGAATCCCTGCTTATTGCAGGACACTCTATCGCTCCCTTCACGCAGATTGACCGAATCGTGAGAGATCAACTCGGATCAGAATCGGGGCCGTTCCAGAGTATGGATGCCCTTGGTATCGACAACATTCTTGCCCTTTCGCGCCAGCTCGCTGACGCTCACGGGAGGGAGCCGAGGTACAGCGAGCACTTCATGCTGAAACGACTTGTTGATTCCGGAAAAACCGGTATCATCGCGCGGGAAGGTTTCTATCAATATGCCACTGAAAAGAAGTAGTCAGAAAAAGACGAAATCGCCTCGACCGAGAAGAAGAGGACCCAAGGGGGAAAAACGTCACACCGATAGTCCCGGGATTCTGATCGTCGGTGATGAGCGCATAGTGTACGAGTACGGAGAGATCTTGAAATCTCGCAGTCTGGATTTCATCGCTGTCATCACCGGCCCCCGGGAGCATAGTGAAAAACCGCCGCTGGCCCGGTCTCCTCTGCCAAAAAATCTTCCTCCCTCCATCCACCTTGTGCTGGAAGTCTCTAACCTCTCCAAGGAGATCAAGAAGAGAAACCTGCTCGAACTTGAGAAGGCGATCCCTGCATCGGTTCTGATTCTGAGCACCTCCGTGACGGTATCAGCGACTGAACAATCAGCGTGGCTTGAGCATCGCAATCGACTTCTCGGATTCGCAGCAATGCCGGGGTTCTGTCTGGGACAGCGCGTTGAAGTGGCCCCAACGGTTTTCACATCGGCGGAAATGCTGGAAAAGGCGACTCTCTTTTTCCAATCAATCGGCAAGGAGATGGAATTCGTTCAGGATTGCGTCGGGATGGTTATGCCAAGGCTGATGTGTCAACTTATCAACGAGGCAATGTTTCTTTGTCAGGAAGACGTCGCTCATCCTCATGACATCGATTTGGCCGGTACAGTCGCTCTTGGATCATCTGAAGGTCCACTCGCCCTTGGCGACAAGATATCACTCAGGCACGTCGCGGCAGTTCTTCGGGCTTTGCAGCGGGACCTCGGCGATCCACGCTACCGATTGGCGCCGATTCTTTCCCAACTCGCGGTTTCCGGTGAATGGTGGAAGCATAGAACGATGAATTTGGAGCCGACACAGTAATCACAACCATTGATCGGGGTTTAGATATGACGTACCGTTTTTCGATTCTTGCGCAAGGGTTGCCGGGGACGGCACTCGGAATTCTTCTCGTCGTCCTATTCTGTTCCTCCGTTAGTGCGCAGCCCAAACTCCAATATCCGCGTGAAGAGATCAAGCTTGGGACCGTTTTTAACGGATCTGCAAAAACGGCCCGGGTGACGTTGAAGAACGTCGGCACGACAGCGTTGCGCATCATCAGTGTGCGGACATCATGCGGATGCACAACCGTCAAACAACCGAAAGAGAGCCTGAATCCCGGGGAATCTGATGTTATCGATGTGAGTTTTGATGCCACCGGATTTCGCGGAAGAGTAACAAAGTACATCAACATCGAAACAAACGATCCGGAGTCGGGACTCGTATCGATTCCCATGATCGCTGATGTCTCCGAAGAGCTTGTGCCCTCAAGCAATAGCTCATTTCTCTGGTTCGGTACGATTCCGGTCGGCAAAAGCAGTGGGCGGAATTTCACATACGTGAATGTCACTTCCAAGACAATTGCCATCAGTTCAGCATCCTCATCTGTTCCGGAGGTGTCAGCAAGAGTGTCAAAGAAACGAATCGCACCCAAAGATTCGATCACGTTCGCGGTGACGGCTCTTCCCACGCTCGAAGGATACATCTCCGCCGATATCATCCTCCATACCGACAGCGAGAATCAGCCTCGGGTTCCTTTGCGAATCACGTACATTGCCGCGCGCCAACAATGATGAGATCCTTCACGATATTCCGCGAGGCGGCAATCATTCTTCTGCTGTCAGCATTCATGGGATTTGTATACACCTATGCGACGGGAAAGGGATTCTTCGCCCCCTCCGCATCATCAAAAGTGAGGCCCCCGGTTACGGCTCCGGGAATCATCGACCTGGCCAAAGCCCGCGAGCTCCATGAATCCGGAAGCGCACTGTTCATCGATTCCAGGCATGAGTTCGACTACCGTCTCGGTCACATCAAGGGATCCTACAATCTCCCCCTGACCGATCTCAACGACCATACTGATTACATAGAGAGACTCCCAAGAGATCGCCCGATCGTTACCTATTGTGACGGGGCACAGTGTAATTCCAGCATCGAGCTTGCGGCGATACTGCAGTCGAGAGGTTTCTCCAATGTCTTCATCTTTTTCGGAGGTTGGAACGAGTGGAAGACCCAGCATCTTCCTCTGGAGGGTTCGCGACAATGAGAACGCTCTTTCAGAACGATTATGTTGTCCTCACAACGCGACTCTTTCTCGGACTCCTCTTCGTGATCATCAGCATCGACAAAATCCATGATCCCGCCGCGTTCGCCGCGTCGGTGGAGAATTACCGCATTCTCCCGGAGTCCGCAGCCACATTTGCGGCAACAGTTCTTCCCTGGATTGAGCTCCTATGCGGCATTTTTCTGTTGACAGGGATAATGGTTCGCGGAAGTTCTCTACTCATCAGCTTCCTGCTGATCGTATTCATCATCGCAATACTCTCGGCACTGGGGCGTGGACTGGATATCCTCTGCGGTTGCTTCACTCTGGACCCCAACGCATCGAGAATCGGATGGAACAAAGTCATCGAAAACATCGGACTCCTTTTGTTGGGTGTTTTCCTGATCCTTTCGAAATCAAACAGGTTTTCGCTGGAGAGGTATCTACGCGAAACACACAACGGCGACTAAGTTCATTCGGACGGTCTGCATTCCCCCTGACTGGAGGAGTCACGTGCAATCTTACGTTCAACCGGGAGACCACCCCGCGCTCCAGAACCTTATTCTTTCCGCCGGCACAGATACAGAACTGAGGGAGCTACGGGAAGAAGATGCCGAACGCCTTTTCTTCCTCGTTGATTCCAACCGTTCGTATCTCCGCGAGTGGTTGCCATGGGTTGATCAGAACAAGACGCCCGATGATTCCCGCCATTTCATCAGGAACACCATCAGCCAGCGGCTCCGATTCGAAGCACTGACCTACGGGATTTGGATTTCTTCTGATACGAGTACGGAATCTCGAGATGATCTCGTAGGGGTGATTGGGTTTCGCTCATTGGACCCTCTCAACAGATCCGGTGAAATCGGGTACTGGCTTGCTGAATCTTGTCAGGGAAAAGGGATAATGACTGCGGCGTGTCAGGCCCTCGTCGATTTCGGATTTGAGACACTGAAGCTCCACCGAGTCGTCATTCGTTGTGCGACGGGAAATCAGAAAAGTTGTCGAATTCCCGAGCGTCTTGACTTCGGATTCGAGGGAATCGCACGTGAAGCAGAATGTCTGTATGATCACTTTGTAGACTTGAACGTCTACGCCTTGCTGTCCCATCAATGGTTCGACTCCAACAAGAAGCAGTAGCGTCAACACAATCAACAAACATCCCGGGGAAACTCGACAATGCAAAATAGTATGCGATGGATAATTGCTCTCTTTCTCGCCCTCTCATTCTTCACGCTTTCCGCCACCGCGCAGAGAATTGTTCCAAAGGCGCCGCCTCGCGCTGAGGGTGAAGGGCCGTTCACGCGCTTGATCATTCGTGGCGCAACGCTCATCGAAGGGACAGGGGCTCCCACTGTCGGTCCCGTGGACATCGTCATCGAGCAAAACAAGATCGTCGCAATCCGAAGTGCCGGGGTGCCTGGCGTACCGATTGACCCCAGTCGCCGCCTCAAGGCACAGCCGGGGGACAAGGAGTTGGACGCGGAGGGGATGTACGTCCTCCCCGGACTTATCGATATGCATGCTCACACGGGGGGCGTTGCCCAAGGGACGCCGGCCGAATATGTATACAAGCTCTGGCTTGGGCATGGGATCACGACAATTCGCGATCCCGGCAGCAGTAACGGTGTCGATTGGACGTTGGAACACAGAGCCAAAAGCGAAAAGAACGAAATCACCGCCCCGCGCATCAAGGCGTACGTGAATTTTGGACAGGGTCATCAGGGTCCGATTACTACACCCGAACAGGCTCGCGTGTGGGTTGCCGACCTGAAGAAAAAAGGGGGAGATGGAATCAAATTCTTCGGCGCAAGACCCGATATTTTTCTCGCCGCACTGGATGAAGCGAAAAAGCAGGGATTGCGCTCAGCGTGCCATCACGCGCAGCTCCATGTCGCGCGAATGAATGTCCTTCACACTGCTCGCGCGGGCCTCACCTCCATGGAGCATTGGTACGGCCTGCCGGAGGCGATGTTCACTGACCGCGTGGTGCAGGATTATCCGTACGATTACAACTACAATGACGAGCAGCATCGATTCGGGGAAGCCGGACGGCTCTGGAAACAAGCCGCTCCTCCCTTCTCTGAACGCTGGAACGCGGTGATGAATGAGTTGATAAAACTCGATTTCACGATCGATCCGACACTCACGATTTATGAAGCCAATCGCGATCTGATGCGGGAAATTCGCGCGGAGTGGCACGACGAGTACACCCTCCCCTCTCTCTGGAAATTCTACCAACCGGATCGGACCACGCACGGCTCATATTGGTTCCACTGGACAACGGCGGATGAGATTGCCTGGAAGGAGAACTACCGCCTCTGGATGGCGTTTCTCAACGAGTACAAGAACCGCGGCGGACGGGTGACTACCGGATCAGATGCAGGATATATTTACAAGACGTACGGGTTTGCGTATATCCGCGAACTTGAGTTGCTGCAGGAAGCCGGCTTCCATCCGCTTGAGGTCATACGCTCTGCGACACTTCATGGCGCTGAGGCGCTAGGCATGGAAAAGCAAATTGGCTCGGTGGAACTCGGGAAGCTCGCTGATCTCATCATCGTCGAAGAAAATCCCCTCGTGAACTTCAAGGTACTCTACGGGGTGGGAGCGATCAAACTGAACGAGAAGAACGAACCGGAACGAGTAGGGGGGGTGAAATATACGATTAAGGATGGGATCGTATTCGACGCGCGGAAATTGCTTTCGGACGTACGTGCGATCGTTCGCTCGGCAAAAGAGAAGGAAAAAGAGAAGTAATCGAACTGGAATTTACCATGGATGCCGCGAAAAGAGCGCGGAGATACGCGGATTAAGGTCCTCAATCCCCGCCAATCCGCGTTGTTTTCCTGTCTGCCGAAATAGACGTAGGCAGACGTGATATCCGTGGTTACACTTTCTTTTCAACTAAGGGAGGTTCATATGGAATTGTTAGAACGTACCCCCATTACTGAATGCAGCCGTCGTGATTTTCTCTCCGTTGTCGGCAAGGGAGTGGGATTGGCGGCCCTCAGCTCGGCCACGGTCGGGTCTCTGCTGAATCAACTTCATGCCGCAACGCTCCGCGTGGCTCATCTGACCCCCGAGGAAGCGGCCATGAACGAGGATTATTGGTCGGAAATCCAGCGATCATTCTCCGTCACGCGCGGCATCATCAATCTGAACAACGGAGGCGTCTCCCCATCTCCCCGCATCGTGACGGAGGCATTCGTGCGCTACACGTGGCAGCAGGAAGACGCCACGGCGTACACGATGTGGCAGATTCTCGAACCGCAATCTGAGACCATACGCGCAGGATTGGCTGAGCTCTTCGGATGCGATAAGGAGGAAATCGCCATTACCCGGAACGCTTCCGAGTCGCTTGAAATTCTCCAGATGGGAATGGATCTGAAAGCGGGCGATGAGATCCTGACAACCACTCAGGATTATCCGAGGATGCTCACAACCTTCCAGCAAAGAGAGCGGCGTGAGGGATTGGTTCTGAATCTCATCAAGATTCCCATCCCCCCAAAAAACGTTGAAGAAATTACCGACGCCTTCGAGCGCGCCATCACGAAGAAGACCAGACTAATTCTCATTTCGCACATGGTGAATATCACGGGACAGATTGTCCCCGTGAAATCCATCTGCGAACTTGCGCGCTCAAAAGGGATCGAGGTTATCGTTGATGGGGCGCACACATTTGCTCACCTCGATTTCAAACAGCCTGATATCGGATGCGACTACTTCGGAGCGAGCCTGCACAAGTGGCTCTTTGCTCCAAAGGGAACCGGAATCCTTTATGTAAAGCGCGACAAGATCGAAAAGATCTGGCCCTTGATGGCCGCGGAGACGAAGCAAGCGACCGATATCCGAAAATTTGAAGAGATTGGAACGCATTCGGCCGCGATGCGACTGGCAATTGGGGAGGCAATTCTTTTTCACAACGGGATCGGTGCAAAGCGAAAAGAAGCGAGGATGCGGTATCTCGCGCGCTATTGGATGAACCAGCTGAAAGATCTTCCCAACGTCCGATTCCACACGTCATTCGATAGCAATCAATCGTGCGGCTTGGCGACTGTCGAGATCGTCGGCGTTGAACCACCGGCATTGTACAGCCACCTCATGAACAAGCATAAGATCTTCACGACTGCCATTGTCCACGACGAGTTCAAGGGAATTCGGGTGACACCAAACGTCTACACAACCCTCAATGAGCTAGATCGGTTCTGTGAAGTGATGCGCGATGCAGCCAGGAAAGGATTGCCGAAGTAGAATGTGACATGCATAGGCCTCGACCTTCAGCCTCACGCCCATTCTCGCGGCGGTCCTCTTGATATCCGGAAGGGGGAACATACTTCACCGCTGCTTATGATGCGGCAAGTCGTTGATTTACGCAAGGGTGGATCGCTGCTATATTGGCCCTTGCAAAAGAGATTACCGGCGGGTAGTGTGGGAGGAACTTCTGTGCCGGTATTGCGTCTGCTTTCGACAGCGCCAGATCGAATAACCCACAATTCATCTTCAGGGGAGCAATCAATCATGACAACCTTCCCAACAAACTCCATTGACAGGCCTCGTCTGATCAGCTTCGTAATGGTGGTCATCATTTTCATGGTGTTGATTGACCAACTGACTCCCCTCAGAGCTCAGGAAACTGCCCCCGACACTGTGAGCGCAATGCAGGCGCTGGCTCCCAAGGTCTTTCTCGACTGCAACATGTGCGATACGGACCATATCAGAACAGAGGTTTCCTTTGTGAACTACGTTCGCGACCGGCTCCAAGCTGACGCACATGTGCTCGTAACGACGCAACGCACCGGAAGCGGCGGACTGGAGTACACCTTGACCTTCATCGGCCAAAACCGGGCAAAGGGAATCGATGACACTCTCACATTCACGACGCGTCAATCGGATACCGATGAGATGGTCCGCACTGCGTTCGTTCGTGTTTACAAAATCGGCCTCGCGCGTTACGTCGCACGAACCCCGTTGGGTGAGCACCTTACGGTCTCCTACAAAGCTCCAACGAAGCCCGCTGTGATCATCGATAAGTGGGATTATTGGGTTTTCCGGATAAGCTTGAATTCGAATATGAACGGAGAAAAAACCTACAGTTCATTCTATTTCTCGGGCGGGTTTTCCGCGCGACGCGTTACGGAAGATTGGAAGCTCAATTTTTCTCTCAATGCAAATTACAACGAAAGCAGATTTGACTATGGCGGAACGAAGACACTGAGTCTTTCACGCGGCCAATCCTTTAATTCAACGGTGGTGAAGAGCCTCGACAATCACTGGTCTTTGGGGGGATTTGCCTCGGCATGGACCTCGACATATGACAACTACGAATATGCGATCAACATCGCCCCTGCGATCGAATACAACATCTTCCCTTATCCGGAATCAACAAGACGACAACTGCGCATTCTCTATCGGATTGGCGGAACACAGACTAAGTACCTCGAAGAAACGATCTTCAACGCGACATCAGACTTGCTCTATTCCCATTCACTCTCCCTCTCGCTCGAGCTGAAACAACCATGGGGTTCGATTTCCTCGAGTCTCACTGGCTCACACTATCTACATGATTTTTCAAAGAGACGACTCAATCTCTTTTCAGGGTTGTCGCTCCGACTCTGGGAAGGTCTCTCGCTCAATCTCTATGGAAACGTTTCGCGAATCAACGACCAGCTTTCCTTGAGACGAGGCACAGCGACTCAGGAAGAGATTCTCCTCAGAAGAACCCGACTCGCGACCAATTATCAATACTGGGCTTTCATTGGCTTGAGCTATACGTTCGGTTCGATCTACAACAATATCGTGAACCCTCGATTCGGTGACTCGAGCAGCGGAGTCTCGATCTCCTTCTGAACTGAAGCACAAGTTCGCACTGTCCCGCAAACGCATCCCGTGTCATGGCTCAGAGACGTTTTGGAAGCGAACCCCTTGTACTGTGTCTCGTAAATAACCTGAATATGAGTTTCGAGGTTGCTGCGGGAGCACAGCTCCCTTGCAACTTGCAGTTTGGATTCGAACAACCACCCCCGCTGTGATAGAACACGGATTTTACTGAAAACAACGAAGCAACACGGATTGATTTCTAACAGGCTGTTGAAAAAGTCTTTCAATTGGTGGGACAGGCATTCCTGCCTGTCCAAAATGATTCAAAAAGGTCAGACAAGTCACGAAGTGATGGCTTCGCCAAATGCCTGCCTGACCG